>Ga0118677_10002519_pt1 | contig 36743 bp, 33 predicted proteins | sample AliMusrvi5mmetaG_FD_86154 | JGI IMG/M metagenome (GOLD analysis project Ga0118677, IMG submission 86154)
GGAAGAGAAATTCGTGCCCGAGGAAGCTCCGAAACCCGAGCCCGTCGCCCAGGCAGATGCTCCCATGGGCACGAACCTCCAAGGCGACGGACCGAACGCTTATGGCCTTGGCGTGGGAGGCGGGGGCGGAATGATCGGCGGCAGAGGCCTCGGCAACGGCGGCGGCGGGTCCAAATACGGGGCCTATGCCAGCCAGGTCCAGTCGCGCGTCGGCGACGCGTTGCGCAACCACAAGAAGACGCGCTCGGCCTCTCTCAACATCAAAGTCCGGATCTGGCTCGACTCTACCGGACGCGTCACCCGCAGCACCATCTCTGGAACCTCCGGGAAGGCCGACATCGACACCGCGATCCGCGACGAAATTTTAACCGGGCTGCAATTGCAGAACCCGCCGCCGGATGGCATGCCGATGCCGATCGTCATGCGGCTCTCTGCAACCCGACCGAATTGATTTCATGAGTTTACCGTCTTTCATCCAACGTGGCTTATCGGTCTCCCTGCGGCTGCGGGCGAGCTGCGCCTGCCGCCTTTTCTTCCTCCTTCTGACCTCATCCTTCATCCTTTCCTCTCGCGCGGCCGACTACCAGGTTGCGCAGGTGGGCAAGAAAAACCGGATCATCTTTGATTATCCCCAACCCACCCCGAGCCCTTCACCATTGGGGAAAACGGAAAGTGGAAACCAGAAACCGGAAAGCGCTGATCCGGCATCGGTTCCCCGGCCCGCGCCTCCCGCCGCCACTCCCACCCCGGTTTCATCCGGGGAAAGGACGCCGCCAGCACTCCTTCCCGCGCTCCTCGTCTCTCCATCGCCCACCCCGCCAGTCCAGCCCGGTCCGGCACAGCCCGATTCCCAACTGCCGCCCGAGCCTCAACCGACTCCGACACCCGAGCCAACTCCGACGCCCAGACCAACTCCAGCGCCTCAGTCAACCCCGGCTCTCAAGCCAGTTCCGACGTCCACCCCACAACCGACACCTCCCCCCATGGCGCAAGCCGCTCCGGTCACGGGGCCTGTTTCTGCGGCTGCCCCGGCTTCGCCCGGCAGCTCGCCGGTCGCCGCCGCCACGCCACCCGTTCCACAAGGCGCTCCACCAGCCGCCAAGGCGGAGGCGAAGCCGAAAAATCCACCGCCCGTCTCCGAAACCGGAAAGACGCTGGAAGGCCCGCTGCCTGTCGCGGCGCACCCGGCAGAAGACGTCATCTCAACGACACCCGACCTCGCTCCCCAGACTCCGCCGCCGTCTCCCTCCCAGAGCGTCACGATCAACTTGATCAACAAACTCGTGCAGCGCGGCATCCTGACCAAGGAAGACGCGAAGGAGATGATTTCCCAGGCCCAGGCGGAGGCCGAAACTGCACGGGCCCAGGCGCAGGCCGACATGGTCGCCGTGGCCCAGGTCGCGGCTGTCCAGGCCGCTTCGGACCAGATGGCCGTGGCCCAGGCCCAGAACGCGCCGGCCTCGGCGGACGATGTGCGGGTCACCTATATTCCGGAACCGGTCAAAATGCAGATCAAGGAGGAGATCAAACTGGAACTCGCCACCGACCGCGCGTCCAGCAAGTTGCCTTACAGCATCCTTCTCCCCAAATGGGTGGACAAGGTGAACCCGTATTTCGACCTGCGCGTCCGGTATGAAGGGGATTACTTCCCCGCTGGCAACGACACCACGGGGTCCTTCCCGAATTTCAATGCCATCAATACCGGATCGCCCTACGACACGACCGGCAACCAGTTTGCCCCCCAGTTGAACGCCAACCAGGACCGGAACCAGTTCCGCATCCGGGCGCGTTTCGGGATCGATTTCAACATGGGCGAGAATTTCACGAGCGGTTTCCGCGTGGCCACCGGCCAGACGAATTCGCCGGTCTCGACGAACCAGAGCATGGGCCTTGCGAACTCGGCCACCCAGGGCCAGGGCGGCGACTTCAGCAAGTACGCGATCTGGCTCGACCGCGCGTTCCTCCGCTACGACCTCCCGCTCGGCGACAAGCCGTTTTTCACGGCATGGGCCGGCAGGTTCGACAACCCGTTCCTTTCCACGCGCCTGATCTGGGATGAGGGGCTCGGGTTCGACGGGACCGCGCTCAAGCTCCAGTATGAAGTTCTGCCCGGCCTCACGCCGTTTGTCACCGCCGGCGGGTTTGTCGTCTATAACACCGACTTCAACTTCTCCTCGAACCAGCCGGTCAAGTTCAAGAGCTACGACAAATACCTCTACGCCATCCAGGGCGGATTCGAGTGGAAGCCGACCAAGGACTGGAAGCTCCAGGTCGCCAGCGCCTACTACTACTTCCAGAATATCGAAGGCAAACTTTCCTCGCCCTACACGCCGCAGAACATCAACGACGCCAGCGACACCGACAGCAGCCGCCCCTCGTTCGCCCAGAAAGGGAACACCTACATGGCGATCCGCGACATCGTCCCGGACGCCAGCAACAACTACGGCGCGATCAACCAGTGGCAATACTACGGGCTCGCAACCCCGTTCCACGAACTCGCGATCACCGGTCGCCTCGATTACAACGGGTTCGAGCCGGTCCAGGTCTCGCTCATCGGCGAGTTCGTCAGCAACCTCGCCTTCGACAAGAACGCCATCAATCTCATCGCGGTCAACAACCGCGGGCCGATCGTGGACCCCACCCAGCTCAATGCCGTCGGGCCATTTGAAGGCAGCCCGAACGCCTGGCTCGCCGAGTTCCGACTGGGGACGCCCTCGCTCTCGAAGCGATGGGACTGGTCGGTTGATGTCGGATACCGCTGGATCGGCTCCGACGCCGTCGTGGACGGGTTCAACGACTCCAACTTCGGCCTCGGCGGCACCAACATGAAAGGGTTCACCGTCGGCGGCTCGCTCGCCCTCTCGCAAAATGTCTATGTCGGGATCCGCTGGATGGGTGCCGACAGCATCGCCGGGCCCCAATACAAAACCAACATCATCCAAATCGACCTCAACTCGAAATTCTGACCATGAACACGATCCGAACCGTCCTGCTCGCCCTCGCGCTGGCAGCTCCCCTCCATGCCGCCGAAGAGGCCACGGTCGAGAGCAAGCTCCGCGACGCGCTGCGCGACACGGTGCTGAAACTCCGCGACGCCCAGGGACAGGTCGCCGCCGCCCAGGCCGCGCAGATCGCCTCCGAGGAAAAGATCAAAGAACTCACCGCCAAAACCGAAGCCCTGAACAAAACCCTGGTCGCCGAGCGCAGCGCCTCCACGAACACGATCGCCGAACTCAACACCAAACTCGAGGAACGCGGGACCGTGATCACCAGCCTCCAGGCCAAGGTCGAAAAATGGAAAAGGTCCTACTCCGAGCTCACCGCCTTCGCGGCGCACAAAGAATCCGAGCGCGCCAAGTATCAGGACAAATCGGTCAAGCTCGAGCGGCAGGTCGCCAGCCAGCAGGTGAAAAACCTGGAGATGTATAAAGCGGGCATGGACACCCTCAACCGCTACGAAAAATTCGGCCTCGGCGACGCGATCCTCGCGAGGGAGCCGTTCGTCGGCACCACCAAGGTCAAATTCGAAAACCTGATCCAGGACCAGGCGGACAAACTCACCGACGCGCGCATCCAACCCGAGAAAACCGAAACCAAGCCGGATGCCGCCCAACCGCCGTCAACGAAACCCCAAAGCTGAATTTTTTATGCCGTGTTTTTCTTCTTTCCGCATGCTTCATTTCGCATTCCTCATTCTCTTGGTTCTTGCCGCCCCGCTCGCACAGGCCGCCGACGGCATCATCGCCCGGGTCGGCGACCAGGAGATCAAGGCCTCGCAGGTCACCCCCTACTTGGACAACTTGAGCGAGCCGGATCGGGCAAGCCTCCTGAAAAACCCGGGAGCATTGAGCCAGGCGGTCCGCACGCTGATTCTCCAGCAGGTCCTGTTCAAGGAGGCGGTCGCCTCGGGATGGGACAAAACACCCGACGTTGCCGCGCAGCTCGAACGCGTCCGCCAAGGCGCCATCGCCGAGACCTACCTCCAGTCCATCGCAAAAGTCCCGGCCGGTTATCCCTCGGAGGAGGATGTGAAAACGGTTTACGAGGCCCGGAAAGCCGACCTCAAAGTGCCGGCGCAAATCCGCCTCGCCCAGATCTATATCGCCGTCCCAAAAGATGCCCCCAAAGAGGCGCAGGACAAAGCGAGGACGCGGGTCGAGGAGATTTCAAAAGCCGTGAAGTCCGGGGATTTTGCCGCCGTCGCCCGCGACAGAAGCGAGGAGCGCGAGACCGCCTCGCGCGGGGGCGAGGTCGGCTGGCTGGCCGAGTCGCAACTCCAGCCGGAAATCCGCTCCAAGGTCGCCTCGCTCCCGAAAGGGGCCGTGACCGAGCCGGTCCGCCTTGCGGACGGGTGGTATGTCGTCAAAGTTCTCGACCTCAAGGACGCCCACACAGCAACTCTCGACGAGGTGAAGGACCAGCTCGTCCGCGCCCTCCGCAACGACCGGGCGCGCGCGAACCGCGAAGCCTATCTCTCCAAACTCCAACAACAATACCCGATCGCCTTGGACGAGCTCGGGCTCTCCAATCTCCTCGGGGACAAAAAATAGTCCCGGGAAGCCGTTCCCCGCTCTTTTCCTTTCCCTTACGCGAGGATTTGGGGCTGGGCAAATGGGTTTGCACGCGGAGAAGGAGGAGGGTAAGCTAGCGGGCCTATGGGAAGACAGTGGTTGCATGCAAAGCGCGAGGTCGCGAACCTCAAGAAGGGCCAGGTCGTCGGCAAGCTGGTGAAGGAGATGATGGTGGCCGCCAAGCTCGGCGGGCCCGACATCGAGAGCAACGCCCGGCTTTTTGCCGTGGTGGAAAAGGCGCGGAAGGCGTCGGTGACGCGGGATGCCATCGAGCGGGCGATCAAAAAAGGCGCGGGGATCGGCGGCGAGAAGCTCGTGCTCGACCACTTGGTCTTCGAGGGCTACGCCCCGCACAAAGTCCCGGTCATCGTCGAGGTTCTCACCGACAACAACAACCGCACGGCCCCGGAGATCCGCGTGCTTTTCAAACGCGGCCAGCTCGGCACCCCGGGGAGCAACAAATTTTTGTTCGACCATGTCGGGATCGTCGAGGCCCACCACCCGGACCCGTCGGCCGACATCGAGGCGGCGGCGATCGAAGCCGGCGCGAACGATGTGGCGGCCCTCGCGCACCCGGAGAACGACGACATCCCGGAAGGTGCGGCGGGGGCACGGTTTCTCACCGAGCGCACCGCCACCGCCTCGGTTTCGAAGTGGCTTTCGCAAAACGGCTGGTCCGTCGTGACGAGCGAGCTCGGGTATGTGGCGAAGCAGTTCCCGTCGCTGACTGACGAACAGCGCGCCGACGCGGGCGAGTTCCTCCAGTCGCTCGAGGACCATGACGATGTCCACCGCGTCTGGGCTGCGGTGAAGTGATGGAAGCGGCGGCCACGCGGATTGTCCGGCGTTTGCGCGACGCGGGGCATCAGGCCTACTTCGCGGGAGGCTGCGTGCGCGACCGCCTGCTCGGCCGGGCGGCCCACGACATCGATGTGGCCACCAGCGCCCACCCCGCAGATGTCCAAAAACTTTTCGCGAGGACCGTCGCGGTGGGAGCGCAGTTCGGCGTGGTCGTCGTGCTGGAAGGCGGGGCGGAGTTCCAGGTGGCGACGTTCCGGGCGGACGGGGTCTATCTCGACGGGCGTCGCCCGGAGTCGGTGACATTCACCACCGCGGAGGGCGATGCGCAGCGCCGGGACTTCACCGTCAACGGGCTCTTCTACGACCCGATCGAGGGGAAAATTCTGGATTTTGTCGGGGGCGAGGCGGACCTGAAGGCGGGGATCATCCGCTGCATCGGCGAGCCGGCGGACCGTTTCCGGGAAGACAAGCTGCGGCTGCTTCGCGGGGTTCGTTTTGCGGCGGCGCTGGGCTTTCAGATCGATCCCCCCACATGGGCCGCGCTCCGGCAACTGGCACCCTCGATCACCGCTGTGAGCGCGGAGCGGATCCGGGACGAGCTGGTCAAAACCCTGCTTCATCCGTCCCGCGCGCGCGGGTTCGACCTGCTCGACGAGTCCGGGTTGCTGGAGATCCTTCTGCCCGAAGTGGCCGCGATGAAGGGGTGCGAGCAGCCTCCGGAGTTTCATCCCGAGGGGGACGTCTTCGTCCACACAAGGCTGATGCTGTCGCTCCTGCCGGAGACGGTTTCCATCCCGCTGGTTTTTTCCGTGCTCTTCCACGACATCGGCAAGCCGCCGGCGGCCGTCCGCGACGAGACCGGCAGGATCCGGTTCAACGGGCACGAATCGGTCGGCGCGGCGATGGCGGAGAAAATCCTCGAGCGCTTGCGGTTTTCTAACGCGCAGACGGAGGCGACGGTGGCGGCGGTCAAAAACCACATGGCCTTCAAAGACGTTCAGCACATGCGGGTCGCCACGCTCAAGCGGTTCCTGTCCCGCCCGACATTCGACGACGAGATGGAGCTCCACCGGGCAGACTGCCTCGGGTCCCACGGGCTGCTCGACAACTACGATTTCCTCCTGGCGAAACGGGAGGAATTTTCGCGTGCGCCGCTGATCCCTCCGCCGCTTGTCACCGGGCGGGACTTGATTTCGCTGGGCTGGAAACCGGGGCCGCATTTCAAGCGCGTCCTGGAAGCCGTGCAGGTCCGGCAACTGGAAGGCTCGCTGGCATCGCGCGCGCAAGCGATGGACTGGATTGCATCCTGCCGCGATTTGTTGGAGAAAGGGGATATCCCATGAGCAAACGCCTGGTCCATGTCGCCCGCGGCGGAAAGGTCATCGGCCAATATCCGTCCGAACAGCTGGCTTCGCTGGCCGAATCCGGCTTCCTTCTCGACACCGATCTCTGCTACAGCGAGGCCTGTCCGGTATGGACCCCGCTGCCCGAGTTCCTCAAAAAATACGAAATGCCGAAATTTTCCCTGGGGCGTCCGGACGATGGCAAAAAAAGGGGCTACGCGGGCCGCCACCGTCATTCCAGGCAGAACCCCTCCGCTGTCCTGTCGGGGTGGATCGCCTTCTTGCTGGCGCTGTCGGCCCTGGTAGGATCGGGGTTCTGGATCGCGGGCCTCTACAGCGAGATCGGGAGAAAATCCGGCCAGGTCGAGGAGATGACAAAGCAACTTGCCGCGAAGGAAAAAGAGAGCCAGCGGCTTCTCTTCGTCTCCCGCGAGGTGGTGGAACCGGGCGTCGTCCGGGGCAGCGTGATCGTCCGCAATGAAGCGGGGAAGCGGGTCGCCATGCCGGGCGTCGAGGTCCTTCTTTTCCCGCGGAAGGTCATCGAAAGTTACCTGGAGGCCAGGGCGGATGAGGTCGCCCGGCTCCCCGCCGGAACGAGCGTGGATGGCAACAAGTTTTTTACTGTCGGGCTTCCCCCGCCAACGGCGAGCGCGACCACCGACGCCAGCGGGCGGTTCGAATTCCCCGTGCCCGAGCCGGGCGAGTATGTGATTTTCACCCGCATGAACATCTTCGTGCAGGGCGGGCGGGCGGAGAGGATCTGGTTTGTCGCCTTCAACTCGCGGGACCCGCTGAACACGCTCGTGCAGATCAATGAGACGAACTGCGTCGAGCAGTTTGTCCCCAGCCTCATGGTTGTCGAAGGCCGCTGAAACCCGGCTCGAATGTCCCGCGAAATGCCCGACCGACCACACAGCAAATCCGCAAGGTGGCTCCACCTCTGGGCGCTCCTGACGCTCGCGGCCACGTTCCTGCTTCTCTGCAGCGGGGGAATCGTGACCTCGAAGGGCGCGGGGATGACGGTTCCCGACTGGCCGACGACTTACGGGTACAACATGTTTCTGTTCCCCGTATCGAAATGGGTGGGAGGCATTTTCTACGAGCACACGCACCGGCTGATCGCCTCCGGGGTCGGGCTGATGACACTTGTCCTCGCGGTGTGGATCTTTGTGGCGGACCGTCGGCGCTGGGTGAAAATTCTCGGGGCGGCCGCGTTTGTGGCGGTCTGTTTGCAGGGAGTGCTCGGCGGGCTGCGGGTGACGCTTTACAAGGACGAACTCGGGGTCTTCCACGCGCTGCTGGCCCAGTCGTTTCTTTGCGCCGTCGCCATCTTGGCCGTCGCCACGAGCGCCCGGTTTCTCCGGGGCGAGTGGGATTTTTACAACCCGGACCCCGTTCTCAGGAAGCTGGTTTCGCTCACGACCGTCCTGGTCTTTGTCCAGCTCGGCTTGGGCGCGACGATGCGGCACGAACATGCCGGGCTGTCGGTCCCGGATTTCCCGCTCGCCTACGGAAAATGGATCCCAGACACCTCGCCCGCCGCGGTCGCCGCGATCAACGCGGCCCGGGCTGCGTGCGATCAGGTGCCGACGAACGCCCTGTTTATCTGGGTGCAGATGGCCCACCGGGCGCTGGCCGCCATGATTCTCCTCGGCGCTGTCGCGGTTTTTCGGCGGGCTGCGACGGCATCGAGGCTGCGCGCCACGAAATCCTGGAGTTCGCTCTGGCTCGGGCTGGCCGTCGCGCAGGCCCTGCTCGGTGCTTGGACGATCTGGTCGAACAAGGCCGCCGACATCGCGACCATCCACATGGCGGTCGGAGCCCTGATCCTTCTGTTGGGAACGCTGTTTTCCTTCCGGCTCTTCCGCGCAGCCAGCGCCCAAAGGTTCCGGGTGCCCGACCCGCAAATCTCCTCCGGCCGCGCCTCGGGCATCGCATGAAATCCGCCGCCTCCATCTCGCGCGAGAAACCGGAATCCGTCCTCGGAGATGTGATGGTGCTGGTGAAGGCGCGCCTTTCCCTGCTGGTGCTGATCGCGACGCTGGTGGGTTTTCTGCTTGGCTGGCGGGGCCCGCTGGATTGGGCGCGTCTCCTCGCCACGCTGGCCGGCACCGCGCTTTGCGCCGGGGGGGCGTCGGCGCTCAACCAGTGGTGGGAGCGCGATCTCGATGCCCGCATGAAGCGGACCCGCGCCCGCCCGCTTCCCGCGCAGCGGATGCAGCCGCTGGACGCGCTGCTTTTCGGGCTGCTTTTCTCCGCGACCGGAGTCGCCATTCTCGGGCTCTTCACGAATGTGCGCGCGGCTTTTCTGGCCTTTGCCGCCATCGCGGTTTACATCCTCGTTTACACGCCCATGAAGCGCAGGAGTTCCCTGAACACCCTCGTGGGAGCGGTGCCGGGGGCCCTGCCTCCTCTCATCGGCTGGGTCGCGGCGAGAGGGCGGTACGAATTGGAAGGATGCCTGCTCTTCGCGGTCCTCTGGTTCTGGCAGATGCCGCACTTCCTCGCCATCGCATGGATGTATCGCGAGGACTACGCGAACGCCGGATGCATCATGATCACCGACCATGATCCCGCGGGCACCATCACCTCCCGGCAGGCCCTGCTGTATTCGCTCTGCCTGCTGGTCGTCACCCTTCTGCCCGGTCTGATCGGCTTCAATTCCCCGCTCTATTTCTTCGCGGCGCTGGCCCTGGGAACGGGCTTCTGCGGCTCCGCGATGACTTTCGTTTTCCGCCGTGACCAGCCCGCCGCCCGCCGCCTGTTTTTTTGCTCGATCCTCTACCTGCCGCTCCTGCTGGGGGTGCTGGTCGCGACCATGCGATGACAATCTATGTCTCCAGCAGCGCGGAGTCGAACCGTTTGGCGGTGTTCGCATAATTCGGATACCGCTCCATGTTCGTTCCGGAAGGCTTGAAGCGCCAGTGTTTGTAAGACCACAGCCAGCACTCGGGAGCCTCGCGGATGCCGGGCTCGAGCACGTCCCAGCATTGCTGGGCGATGTCGGCCGCCGTCGCATCGGACGAATACTCGAGCGGCTTGTGGTAGATCATCCGGTAGGTCCCGTCCGCTTGCGGGCGGCATTCCGCCGGCACGACCCTGGCGCCGGTGTGCAGGGCCAGGGCCGCGTGCATCTGGGTCACGCAGGTTTTGAGGCCGGAGAACTCGTCGATGATGACGCTCGCCTCGTCGGGGTCGAGGTTCAGGTCCACTACCGCGCAAAAATATCCGCCGCCTTTCAGGTGTTTAAGCATCCGGGCTATCGCCCGTTCCTGCGGGATGACCGTGTGCCCGGTGCTCCCGCGGAGCCGGTCGAAATACCTGCCGAGCAGCGGGTTTTTCAGCCGCTGCGCCACGATGATCCCCGGCCCGAGGAAAAATTTCACATTCTGTCCCAGCCACTCGAAATTGGAGAAATGCGTGGTGACATAAATCGTCGGCACGCCGGAGGATTTTCCCGCGAGCCCCTCCGTGCGAAAAATTCGCCCTGCGGTTTTTCTGGTGAGATTCGGGGACCAGAACAGCTCGAACATCGTGCGCGCAAAACTCCTGTAGCCGGACTCCGCGATGCGTTTCTTCGCGCGTTTGTCCATGGTCGCGCCAAATGCGGCGTCGAGATTCTGCATCGAGATCCGCCGCCCTCGGGGATCCAGGCGATAGACCAAGGAGCCAAGCGGCACGGAGAACCACACCAGGCATCGGCGCGGGAGGTGCCGCACCACCCAACCCGCAACAAGAAGCCCCAAAAATTCGAGTTTTTGCCGGATCGTCACTCCGGCTGCCGCCTCATGTTGACCGGCCTTTTTGGAAAAGACCATCCCCACACAATCGGCGCAATTCTCGGATGCGCAAATGGAAATCGTTTTTTCCCGGCCGCTTTCCCGGGAAGACCGGCGGGCATTTCTCGCGCAAATCGGATTGAACCCGAAAACGGCGATTGAGAAATTCTTTCAGAATGCCATCACTACAAGAATCGCCGTTTTCGGGTTGAAAAATCCTTTGCGTCGGATAGGAGTCGCGTCCATGCGCGAGCTGAAAGACACCGCGGTTCTATTGCTGGGGTTTCTCCCGTGGCTTCTGTTTCTTTTCTTTTCCGGGCATTCCATGGAAAGCCTCGAACGGATCACGTGGGTCAGCCTCGCGGCCTCGCTGACATTCGGGTTTTCCGAGCTCCGGAGCGGGTTCATCCTTCAATGGGGCACGCTGGTTTTCTTTGCGGCCTGCGCCGTTCTGGTCGGCATCTTTCACGTCGTTTGGGTGGCGGCGCAGATGGACCTGCTGGCGAATGCTTCTCTGGCGGCCATTGTCTGGGGGACCCTGTTCGCCGGGCAGCCGTTCGCTTTGCAATACGCCCGCAGAGATTTGCCGCCGGAGCGCTGGAACGACCCCCATCTCATTGCCGGGTGCCGGTTCATCACCCTCGTCTGGGCGGCGCTCATGACGGCGTCGGTCGGCGTTTCGGCTTACCGGCGCACCCCGGCCCCGCAGGCTTCCGAGAGGGCCTACTTCGCGATCAGCCTCGGCATCATCGCGGCGGGAGTCGTTTTCACGACGCTGTTCAAACGCCGGAAGCGCTTGCAGCGGGAACGGCAGGCGCAATGAGGTAGAGCTGGTCTCCGGCCCGGACTTTTTCCGGCACGGGAAACGAGGCGAGAACGCCTTGGCTGGCCTCGGTGGCCGGGCTGCCGTCTTCGCCGGTGTGGAGCTCGGCGATTTTTGCCCGGACGGCGCCGGTCGTGTTTCCGAGAATCCAGACATCGTCTCCGAGCTTGATGGATCCGGCGCGGACGAGGACTTCCGCGACGCCGATGCGCGCGTAGTATTTCGTGATTTCGCCGGCATAAATCTTCTTCTCGGTGGCTTGCGAGTTCGACGTGGCGGCCCAGTCGCCGAGCGGTTTCCCCAAGTAGTATCCGCCTTCCCAGAACCCGCGGTGAAAAACTTTTGCCAGCTCCGCCATCCATTCTCGGGACTCCCGCTTCGCGCGGAAGCTGCCGTCTTTCCATGCGTCGATGGCTTCGCGATAGACGCGCACGACTGTGGAAACGTAATCGGCGGAACGCCCGCGGCCTTCGAGTTTCAGGACCGAAACGCCGGCGTCGAGGATCTGATCCAAGAACGGCAGGGTGCAGAGATCCTTCGGCGACATGACCTGGTGCCCGTCGAGGACGAGCTCGTCGCCGGTTTCCTGATCGGTGACAAGGTAGTTGCGGCGGCAGGGCTGGAAGCAGGCCCCTCGGTTGGCGGAAGCCTTCGGGCCATAGAGCGAGAGGCTCATCTGGCATTTTCCGGAAAACGCCACGCAAAGCGCCCCGTGCGCGAAAATCTCGACCTGCACGGGATTCCCTGACGGGCCGACGATCCCGTGGCTTCGGATGCCATCGATGATCCCGCGGATTTGTTCGAGGCTGAGCTCGCGGGCCAGCACGACCACGTCCGCAAACACGGAAAAGAACTGGACCGAGGAGAGGTTCGTGACGTTGGCCTGAACGGAAAGATGGATCGGCAGTCCCGCGTCGCGGGCGATTTGCAGGACGGCAAAATCCGCCGCGATGACCGCATCCACGCCTGTATCTTTCGCCATCCCGCACAGGGATTTCGCCTCGTCGAGCTCGTCGTCGAAGAGGGTGGTGTTGAGCGTCAGATAGGCTTTCGCCCCCTGCCCGTGGCACCTCGCGACAATCTCCGCGAGGTCGCCGGCCGCGAAATTGTCCGCCGACCGGGCGCGCATGTTCATCTTCCCCACGCCGAAATATACCGAATCTGCTCCAGCCTTCAGCGCGGCGGACAGCGAAGCCCGCGCGCCGGCCGGAGCCATGAGCTCGGCCGGCTCTCTCAATCTTTGCTCAGGATGCTGTCGAGGATATCCCATGCCGAGATGACGCCGACGAGAAGGCCGCTGGCGGGCTCGACGACAGGGAGAAAGTTCCGTCCGTGAAAGAGGTAGAACATGGCGGTCACGAGCGGCTGATCCGGCCGCAGCACGGGCGTGTCGGTGTCCAGGTAGCGGCGCACGGGTTTGTCGGCGATGGCGGAGAAGCGCTCGCGCACGTCCTCCATGGTCTCAGAGAGCATGCCGCCATCGATCATCTTCGCGATCCGGTCGAAGCGTGGGTCATGCACCGCGACCTGGGGAAGGATCGCCGCGATGAGCAAGTTTTTCCGGAACTGGCCGATGTACCGGCCGTTTTTATCGACGACCGGCATGGCCAGCACTTTGTTGCGCACGAAAGCCCGCAGGCATTCGGCGAGGGTCATCCCGGCGGTGAGCACGGGATAATCCGTCGCCATGACGCGGGCGCAGGTATCATCGAGGGGAGCGGGTTGTTTCATGGTTGTTGGATTTGATGTTTGCGGGAAAGTTATTTCGCGCCGAGGAGAGCGAGCAGGATGCCGCCGGAAATCGCCGTGCCAAAGACGCCGGCCAAGTTTGGCCCCATGGCGTGGTAGATCAGAAACAGCTTGGGGTTTTCCTGGTTCGCGACGATGTGCGAGACGCGCGCGGCGATGGGGACGGAGGCGATGCCCGCGGATCCGATGAGCGGGTTGATCTTGGTCTTCAGGAAGAGATTCATGATTTTCGCGGTGACGACACCGGAGGCGGTTCCGAAGACGAAGGCGAGCAGGCCGAGGGCGACGATTTCCACGGTCTGCATGCTGAGGAAGGTCTTCGCGCTCATGGTGGAACCGATCGCCACGGTCAGCACGATGGTGACCATGTTGAGCACCGTCCCTCCCGCGGTATCCGAGAGGCGGTCAACAATGAGGACTTCGCGGAACAAATTGCCGAGCATCAGCATCGTCACCAAGGGGGCCACGGGTGGGAAGAACAGGTTGACGATCATGGCGATGATCAGGGGAAAGATGATCTTTTCGACGCGGCTGACCTTGCGCAACTGGGCCATCTGGATGTTCCGCTCGGCCTTCGTGGTCAGCATCCTCATGATCGGCGGCTGGATGATCGGCATCAGCGCCATGTAGGAATATGCGGCGACGGAAATCGGCGAAAGCAGGTGGGGGGCGAGCTTCATCGTGACAAAAATTGCCATCGGGCCATCCGCTCCGCCGATGATTCCGATGGCCCCAGCCTCCGAAATGCTGAAACCCAAAACCTTCGCCAAGATGAGCGCGACGAAGATCCCCAGATGCGCGCCGGCGCCAAGCAGGACGAGTTTCGGGTTGGCGATCATCGGCCCAAAGTCGGTGATGGCACCCACCCCGAGGAATATGAGCGGCGGAACGATCAGCAGCGAAACGCCCTTGTAGGCGTAATCAAAAAGTCCGCCCGGCTGCGCGAGGTCGGATCCCGGGATGTTCACCACGATGCACGCAAACCCGATCCCGATCAGCAGGAACGGCTCGCATTTTTTCACCACCGCCAAGTAGATCATGACCGAGCCCACGCCGATCATCGCGAAGTTCCCCCAATAAATGTGGGCGAGCCCGGTTTGCTTCAGCAGCGCGTCAAATAGCGAAAGCAGTTGATCCAACATTTTTTCCTTTGCCGGCGCGGCCTCAATGCCCGCCCTTCAGATCTTTGTCGTCGATCACCCAGTATCGGTTCACGGCCGGCAGAATCGCGAGAACGACCCCGATGCCCGAAATGATCACGAAGCTGAGGATGAAATCGATGATGCTGATGAGGAACGCGCCTTCGACATTGTCGGGAATGGGTGCCATATCGTTTTCGGGCGTTTCAGAGTTTGTCGTCCGGGAAGAAAGAAAACCGCGGGCCGCCCTGTCCCTCGCTTCCCGGCGACCTTGGAAATACCACCGATGGCGCGGGCGGTTGCCCGACGGTCGCATCTCGAAACAGAAAATCCATTCGCAACGGCTAACCGAACCCGCCAGCGATGTCGAGCGGCGGATTGGAATCCCGGGGAGTTTTTTAGGGTTTCATTGATAGGCGTCAAAAGTCCGCGTGGGGAGAACGCCCTATTCCCTGCCCACAGGCTTTTTGGGGGAGGCTTTGCCGGGTGCCGTGAGCGGGCGCGAAATCGCGGGAAGCATTTCGTTGCCCTTGGGGACCGGCTTGGCGTAGTCTGCCCGCCGCACCATGCCCAAGGACAATTCCATCAAAAAAATCCTCCTCATCGGATCCGGCCCGATCGTCATCGGGCAGGGCTGCGAGTTCGACTATTCCGGCGTCCAGGCCTGCAAGGCGCTGGCGGAGGAGGGCTACGAGGTCGTTCTCGTCAACTCGAACCCGGCCACGATCATGACCGACCCGGAGTTCGCGCAGCGGACGTATGTCGAGCCGATCACCCCCGAGGTGATCGAAAAGATTCTCGAGCGGGAGAAGCCGGATGCCGTGCTGCCCACGCTGGGCGGGCAGACGGCCTTGAACGCGGCGATGGCCCTGGTCGGTAACGGGGCGCTGCAGCGTCACGGGGCTCGCCTCATCGGGGCGAATGCGGAGGCCATCCAGCGCGGCGAGGACCGGCTGATTTTCAAAAATATCATGATCGAGATCGGGCTGGACTGCGCGCACTCGGGCGTTGCTCACACGATGGACGAGGCGGCGGCGGTGGCCCAGGAGATCGGCACGTTCCCGCTCATCATCCGCCCGGCGTTCACGCTCGGCGGCGCGGGCGGAGGCATCGCCTACAACCGCGGCGAGCTCGACGAGATCGTGCGGCGGGGGCTCGATCTCTCGCCGGTCAGCGAAGTGCTGATCGAGGAATCGCTGCTGGGCTGGAAGGAATTCGAGATGGAGGTGATGCGCGACCGGGCGGACAACTGCGTCGTGATCTGTTCCATAGAAAACCTGGACCCGATGGGGATCCACACCGGCGACTCGATCACCGTCGCCCCGATCCAGACGCTCACGGACAAGGAATACCAGGCGATGCGCGACGCCAGTTTCGCGGTGATCCGCGCGATCGGGGTCGAGACCGGGGGCTCGAATATCCAGTTCGCCGTGAACCCCGCCAACGGCCGCATGGTGGTCATCGAGATGAACCCGCGCGTCTCGCGCAGCTCGGCTCTGGCCTCGAAAGCGACCGGGTTTCCCATCGCCAAAATCGCGGCGAAGCTGGCGGTGGGATACACGCTGGACGAGCTGAAAAACGACATCACCCGCGAGACACCGGCCTGCTTCGAGCCCTCGATCGACTACGTGGTCACCAAGGTGCCGCGCTTCACTTTTGAAAAATTTCCGCAGGCGGACCCGACGCTGACCACGCAGATGAAGAGCGTCGGCGAGGCCATGGCGATCGGCAGGACGTTCAAAGAATCCCTGCAAAAGGCGCTCCGCTCGCTCGAGATCGGGCGCTTCGGGCTCGGGGCCGACGGCAAGGATGTCGAACCCGACCTCGCCACCATCAAACAAAAGCTGCGGATCCCGGGGGCCGACCGGATTTTCTTCATCCGTTACGCGTTTCTGGCGGGGTTGACCGTCGGGGATGTGCACGAGCTCTCGAAAATCGACCCGTGGTTCCTCGAGCACGTCCGGCTGATCGTTGCCGAGGAAGAGCGGATCCGCGAGAGCGCGGCCGCCCCGGATTTCCGCCGCGCGAAAAAGTTCGGGTTTTCCGACCGCCAGCTCGCGCACCTCACCGGTTCGGCCGAGGCGGAGATCCGCCGGCGGAGAAAAGCGGCGGGGGTCGTTCCCACCTACCGGCTGGTGGACACGTGCGCGGCGGAATTCGAGGCCTACACGCCCTATTATTATTCGACCTACGGCGACGAGGACGAGACGCGGAAGAGCGACAAGAAGAAGGTGCTGATCCTCGGCGGCGGGCCGAACCGGATCGGGCAGGGGATCGAGTTCGACTACTGCTGCGTCCACGCCGCCTTCGCGCTCAAGGAACTCGGCTGGGAAACGATCATGGTCAACTCGAACCCCGAGACGGTCTCGACCGACTACGACACCAGCGACAAGCTCTACTTCGAGCCGCTTACGCTGGAGGATGTATTAAATATTTACGAGCGGGAAAACGCCGACGCGGTCATCGTCCAGTTCGGCGGGCAGACGCCGCTGAACCTCGCTGCCGGGCTCGCCGCCAACGGGTGCAATATCATCGGCACCCAGCCCCGGAGCATCGAGATGGCCGAGGACCGCAAGCATTTCTCCGCGATGCTCGACAAGCTCGGCCTCCGCCAGACACAGGGCGGCACGGCGACCAACGAGGAGGAAGCCGTCGCCGTCGCCTCGCGCATCGGCTACCCGGTTCTCGTCCGCCCGTCCTTCGTTCTCGGCGGGCGCGCGATGGAGATCGTCCATGACGAGGCGGACCTGCGGAGATACATCCGCACTGCGGTGGCGGCGAGCCCCGAGCGGCCGGTGCTGGTGGACCGCTTTCTCGAAGACGCGACCGAGGTCGATGTCGATTGTATCTCCGACGGCGAAACCTGCGTGATCGGCGGGGTCATGGAGCATATCGAGCAGGCCGGGATCCATTCCGGCGACAGCGCCTGCGTGATCCCCAGCTTTTCGCTCTCGCCCGAGACGCTCGCGACCATCAAGAGCGCCACAAAATCCATGGCGAAGGAACTCGATGTCCGCGGCCTCATGAACGTCCAGTTCGCCATCAAGGACGAGGACGTCTATATTCTCGAGGTCAACCCGCGGGCCTCGCGCACGGTCCCGTTCGTGAGCAAGGCCATCGGGGTTCCGCTCGCCAAGCTCGCAGCGAAGATCATGGCCGGATCCACGCTCAGGGAACTCGGCTTCACCGAAGAGAAAATCCCCGCATACTACTCGGTCAAGGAAGCCGTTTTCCCGTTCGTCAAATTTCCGGGCGTGGACATTATTCTCGGTCCCGAAATGCGCTCGACCGGCGAGGTCATGGGCATCGATCCCGACCTCGGCATCGCCTACGCGAAAAGCCAGATGTCCGCCCAGCCGCCGTTGCCGACCAAGGGCAATGTCTTCATCAGCGTGAAGGACAGCGACAAGCCGGCCGCAGTCGAGGTCGCGCGCGAATTTGTGAATCTGGGGTTCAAAATCCACGCGACATCCGGCACGGCCAAGCTCCTCGCCGATGCCGGGGTTCCCGTGAAAACCCTGCTCAAGATCCAGGAGGGCCGCCCGAATGTTCTCGATCTGATCAAGAACGGCGAAATCCATTTTATCCTCAACACCCCGAGCGGGCAGCAGCCGCGACGCGACGAGGTGGTGATCCGCAGCGCCGGTGTGGCCGCGCGGGTTGCGACCATGACGACCCTGCGCGGCGCCCGCGCGAGCGTGGCCGCCATCCGGGCGATCCAGCAGGCGGGCTACGAGGTCAAGAGCCTGCAAGAGTATCACGCATGAACATTTCTGCTTGCTTCCCTGCGGGTTTTCAGCGTAAAAAGAATTTTATGAAAGTTGCTGCCCTCCTTCTCATGCTGACATTTGTCGCCACGGCGTATGCGGATATCCAAGCCCCTCCCGCGTCGGATTACGGTCCGACACGCAAGTTGGGGCGAGGCATCGCCAACATCGCGTTCGGGATCACCGAGATCCCCTACCAGATGGAATCGGTGAACTACGCCGAGGGCAACTCGGCCGCATTCAGCTACGGCTTGGTGCGCGGCGTGGGCCGGTTTTTCGCGCGTCTGGGCTACGGGATTTACGAGGTGGCGCTGTTCCCGTTCCCGACAAAACGGGGCACCTACTATCCCCCTTATCGCAGCGATATTCCTTGGATCAATTCCGGGTACCAGGAGTTTCCGCCCGAGCTCGGATTTGAAACCCGTTACAACTACTGCCGCACCTACCAGCAGGACCCGAGTTGAGCGGATCGCCCTCCTCTTTCAACGGCCGCCCGCAGAGACCCTGCCGGCGGCCGTTTTTTTACCGCCCGTCAACCCAGGGCGTTTCCTCCACGCCGGCGAGGTGGTTTTCGTATCGCGCGAGCAGGTAGAGGTAATCTGAAAGCCGGTTGAGATAGACCATCGGCGTCCGGGCGATCCTCGAGGCTTCCTCGACCAGCAACGCCTCCCGTTCCGCCCTCCTGGCAACCGCACGAGCGATGTGGATCTGACACGCGGCGGGGGTGCCGCCGGGAAGCACAAACGTTTTCATTTCCGGAAGCAGCGCCATGATCCGGTCCATCTCCCGTTCAATCTCCCGGACCGTCTCGCCCGTGATGCGGGGGGATTGCCCGGGTTGAAGGACCGTCGCCAGATCCGTGCAGAGGCCGAAGGCGCTCTTCTGAATGTCGAGCAGGGCGGCCCGCACGGGTCCGGTCGGCCCGGCGGCGACTGCGGCTCCGAGGATCGAATTCATTTCATCCAGCGTGCCGTATGCGCTGACGCGCGGGTGTGTCTTCGGGACCCGCTGGCCGGAAAACAGGCTCGTCTCGCCGTGGTCGCCGGTGCCGGTGTAGATTTTCATGCTCCGCTTCTCCATCGCATGCAATGGCGCGCGCACCAAGCCGAAAGTCTTTCAGAATGGAAAGCCCGGACTCGGTCGCTTCGCTCCCTGCGTTGCAACCGCTACACATGCCCGCCGGAACTTGGCGTGGCGCAGGCGCGGCACCGGAAGCCGGTTTTCATTTCGCATTCCCCATTTGCCTCGCTCGCTCCCGCTCGTCTCGCCCTCCGGGCTGTCCTGCGGACAGGCTACCCAGGCCGACCCCATCGGCCATGTGTTCGCATTTCGAATTCTCCTGCGAGGGCGGCGGATTCCCTTGACCGCAGGGCGCGGGCAAAGGAAAACAATCGGACCATGATTTCTTTGTCCGTGCCGGTTTACAATGAACAGGACGCTCTCGTGCCGCTCTTCGAGAAAGTCAGGAAGGTCATGGACCGGCACGGGGAGCCGTGGGAGATCATCTTTGTCAACGACGGCAGCGCCGATGGCAGCGCCGGAATTCTAGACGGGTTGGCTGCCGAGGACTCCCGGGTGAAGGTCGTGCATTTCCGCCGCAATTTCGGGCAGACCGCCGCCATGATGGCCGGATTCGATTTCGCCAGCGGAGACACGATCATCCCGATGGACGGAGACGGGCAGAACGACCCCGAGGACATCCCGCGCATGCTCGCCAAGCTCGACGAGGGATTCGAGGTCTGCTCCGGCTGGCGCAAGGACCGGCAGGACAACGCGCTCCAGCGGAATTTGCCGAGCATCATGGCGAACAAGCTGATCTCCGCCGTGTCGGGGGTCGATCTCCACGATTTCGGATGTTCTCTCAAAGCCTACCGGGCCGAGGTGATCAAAGGCGTCCGGCTTTACGGCGAGATGCACCGGTTCCTGCCGATCTACGCCAAATGGCACGGGGCCCGGATCGCCGAGATCCCGGTCAACCATTACGCCCGCGTTTCGGGGAAATCCAAATACGGCCTCGAGCGGGTCGTCAAAGTTTTGATGGATCTGGTGACGGTGAAGTTTCTGGACAAATACATGCTCAAGCCGATGTATCTTTTCGGCTCTTGGGGGCTGGTCTTTTTTGCCGCATCGGCCTTTTTCGCGGGGTGGACCTTCTACATGCGTTTGCACGGTTGGTATTTCACGGCGACCCCGCTGCCGATGATGGCGGTCTTCTCGTTCATGACCGGCATGATCTGCGTGCTCCTCGGTCTGCTGGCCGAGATGATCACGCGCACGTTCCATGAATCCCAAAACAAATCCATCTACCTCGTCCGCGGGACCCGGAATCTGAACGAGCCGCCGGAGGGTCGCTGATGTGCGGGATCGCCGGATTTCTCGGCACCGGAGGCCGGGGCGATCTCGAGGCGATGACCGCGCGGCTCGCCCACCGCGGGCCAGACGCGGAAGGGTTCTTCATCGATTTGGACCGCGGGCTGCACCTCGGGCACAGGCGGCTGTCGATCCTGGATCTGGGAGGGGGCGGACAACCGATGTCCTCGGCCGACGGGCGGGTCGTGGTGGTCTTCAACGGCGAGATTTACAACCACGCCGAGCTCCGGGCGCGGCTGTCCGAGAAGGGGCACCAATTCCTCACGGACCATTCCGACACCGAGGTTCTTCTCCACGGGTGGAGGGAGTGGGGCGAAGAGCTGCCCGGGCAACTGAACGGGATGTGGGCGTTCGCGATTTGGGACCGCGACCAGCGGCGGCTGTTCCTCAGCCGGGACCGGTTCGGAAAAAAGCCGCTCTACTATTTCCAGCGCGCGGGGACGTTCGGGTTTTCCTCCGAACTCACCTCGCTCCTGAAACATCCGGCGGCGCCCCGGAACGTCTCGGATCTCGCCCGCGTGAAGTTTTTTGCGCATGCGCTGATCCCGGCACCATGGTCGGCGATCGACGGCATCTGGAAGCTTCCGGCCGCCCACAATCTCCGGGTGGAAGAAAACGGTTCCGCCTGCCGGGTGTCCCGGTATTGGCGGTATGAGATCGAGCCGGTCGAGCGATCGGCAACCGACGGGGAACTTGCAGCCGAACTCCGCGAGATCGTTCTCCGCGCGACCCGCCGCCGGCTGGTGGCCGACGTTCCTCTGGGCATCTTTCTGAGCGGCGGGATTGATTCCTCGTTCGTCGCAGCCTTGGCGGCGGGAGAGATCGGCGGGCCCGCGCTGAGCACGTTTACGATCGGTTTCACCGAGCCCTCGTTTGACGAATCCGCTCCGGCGAAGCTCATGGCCGCACATCTCAAAACCGCCCACCACGAGCAAATCCTGGACCTCGATGCCGCGGTGGATTCCCTGCCCCGGATTTTCGACCTCCTCGACGAGCCCCAGGGCGACGGCTCGCTGCTGCCGACATGGCTTCTCTGCCGCTTTGCCCGAAGCAAAGTGACCGTGGCCCTTGGCGGCGACGGAGGGGATGAGCTTTTTGCCGGCTATGACCCCTTCCGCGCGCTCCGCCTGGCCGGGATGTATTCCCGCGTCGTGCCCCGGCCGGTCCACGAATGCCTGAGAATGTTGGCGGGCTTCCTTCCGGTCTCGCATGCCAACATCAGCATGGATTTCAAAATCAAACGGACGCTCCGCGGGCTGGGCCACGGCGCGCGGCTCTGGAACCCGGTCTGGCTCGGGGCGCTGGAGCCGTCGGAACTCGCGCGCCTGACCGATTCCTCCTACGGCATCGAGGACATCTACGGCGAGGCGATCCGCGCATGGGAAACCTGCCAGAGCGACGATCCGGTGGACCGCACGCTGCAATTCTACACGGAGATTTATTTGCAGGATGGCATCCTTCAGAAAGCCGACCGAGCTAGCATGATGAACTCGCTGGAAGTGAGAAGCCCGTTTCTGGACCTCGAGGTGGCCGACTTTGCGAGGCGGCTTCCCCACCGGTTCAAACTTCGGGGCAACACGACGAAGTATCTCCTCAAGCTCGCGGCAAAGCCCTTGGTGCCTGAGGCGATCGTCGGCCGCAAGAAAAAGGGATTCGGGTCGCCGGTCGGAAAATGGCTGCGCACCGGGCGCATCGCGCCGCGGCCCGCGAACGACCTGGTTCGCGAGAAGCTGGCCCAACACCTCGGCGGGCAGGCAGACGAGCGGCTTTTCCTGTGGTGCGAGTATGTCTGGCAGGAGTGGATGAAGAGGCGACCTTTACTATGAAAATCCAAAGACAACAAAGAATCAAACGCCTTCTCGCGGCGATCCCGGAACTGACAAATTACCGTCTCCAGCTCGTTGATAAAATTGTGTGGATTTTTCAGCAGCCCAAGGAATTCGTTCGTGATCCAGCATCGACACTGATTTCACAGGAGATCCTTGAAGACTTTCCTTTCCAAGGCGGCAAAAGGCCGCTTGGAAATGATGGCTGAAAGCCAGCAAAACCCGAAGCCGGGTTACTGCTATGTTGAAGAGAAGGGAGTCAGCCTTTTCAGTTTGTATTTCGATGGCGGCGGCGAGCGAAAGCTACAGATCAAGGGATTACAAAAGGCCCTCTGTGAAGTTCATGCGACTTGGCAGTTCGAGAGCCCTACTCCGTGAATAGCAGGGCTGGGGACGCGTTGACGCGGCTTTTCGCTATGTCCACATATTCCGGCTTTGCTTCAACTCCCACGCATCTCCGCCCGGTTTCAATGGCGACAATTCCCACGGTGCCGCTACCGAAAAATGGATCGAGCACAATCCCGTCGGGTGGTGAACCCGCAAGGATGCACGGGCGAACCAGTGCACGGGGAAAGACGGCAAAGTGGGCTTCTTTGCAGGGCTCAGTATTGATGGCCCAAACGGTTCTCTTGTTTTTTCTTCCCTGACCATCCGAGGTTGTCTCTTTGATCGCCTCTTGGTCGAAATAGTAGTTTTCGTTTTTCGAGAACATGAAGAGGTATTCATGCGAGACGGTCACTCGATCTTTGACCGACTCCGGCTGGCAATTCGGCTTGTGCCAGATGATGTCGGAACGGAGATACCATCCATCCGATTGCAGCGCCATCGCAACCATCCAGGCAACTCCGATCAAATCCTTCGGTTTTAAACCGTCCGGTGTATCGGGACGGTAGGACATGGCGCGCCCCTTGTTTTTCACATCCTTATCCCTCCACGCCCTTCCCCCGGAGGTATATGTGTTGCCGATATTCAGCCAGAATGTTCCGTCGGAGCGAAGGACGCGACGAACTTCCCGAAAGCATGCCACCAAACCCTCCACATATTCTTGGAGGTTATCTTCTGCCCCGATCTGGCCGATGTGCCCGTAGTCTCTCATCCCCCAATACGGGGGAGAGGTGATGCAAGTATGGAAAGTCTCATCCGGGATTTCCAGCAGCTTTGAGCGAGCGTCGCCTGAGATGATCTGGACGGGCTCATCCTTGGTGCATCGCAGCGGCCATGCCCGAGAACCATTCACAAAAGGTGATTTCATCTCACGTGTCCGTTGGTTGTTTTCACACGATGGACTCCGGGCTCTTCTTGTATGCGGGCTGAAAGAGTGTCGATAATCAGCGAGTGAAGCGTTTTATCTTCTTTGATTGCCATCACTTTCAATGTCTTGTGAAGCCCGTCTTCAATCTCCAAGGGAAATGTCTTGGTGGGCTTTTTTGACTTTTCTGCTTGCATGGGTGATGGAGATAACAAAAGTTACCTGAGTAAGTCAAATGAAAAGATCAGAAACCTCACCAAGTCGCCGGACTCAGTGGCAAGCTGTGAGTGGCATCCGCCGATGAAAAAGGTTTTGCACGTGATCGACAGCCTTCATCTCGGGGGTGCCCAAGAGGTTGTTTTGAACCTTGCGACGTGCGGGAACCGGCGGCGCTTTTCCCACGAGGTGGCGACGATGCACGGGCGCGGGGTTTACTGGGAGCGCATGGCGGCGCTGGGGATTCCGCTCCACTCGCTTTCGCCAAACAAATTTTTTCCGTGGTATGCCGCGAGCCTTCCGGCGCTGTTGCTGCGCGGGGGCTTCGACATCCTGCACTGCCATCTTGTCGCGTCGAACATCGTCGCCAAACCGCTCGGCCGGCTCTGCCGGGTGCCGGTGGTTTTGAACCACGACCACACGAATGACGACTACCGCGCGAATGGCCGGCTTCGTCTCGCGCTGGACGCCCTCTCGAACCGGCTCGCTTCGCACATCATCGCCGTCTCGGATTCCTGCCGCCGGTTTCTCGTCGAGCGCGAGGGCGTGCCTGCGGGAAAAATCACGCTCGTCCAAAATGCCATCGATCTGCGCAGGTATTCGTCCGCCTGCGGGAAGCGCTCCGAAGCGAGAAAGGCGCTGGGGCTTCCGGAAAGTTGCCCGGTTGTTGCCGGAATCGGACGCCTGAATCCGCAGAAAAATTTTTCGCTTTTCATCCGCGTCGCCGCGGAGGTTTCGAAACGCCACCCCCAGGCGGTTTTCGTGCTCGCGGGCGATGGGCCGGAAGACGGGCGCCTGCGGGGGCTCGCCCGGGAATGCGGCGTGGCCGGGCGGTTGCATTTCTGCGGTTATGTTTCCGATGCCCGCCAGGTCTATCTGGCGGCGGATGTTGTTCTCATGCCGTCGCTGTTCGAGGGCTTGCCGATGTCCCTGCTCGAAGCCATGGCGATGCGGGTGCCTGTCGTGGCGTCCGCGCTCGATGGGATCGCGGAAGTTGTCGAGGATGGAAGGGATGGGTTTCTCGTTCCCTCCGGAGATGCGCCATTGTTCTGCGAGCGGGTCTGCCAGTTGATCGAAAATCCATCGCTGGCCACGGCGATTGGTGCCGCGGCCTCGGAAAAAATCGCGCGCAGGTTTTCCGCCGAGCGCATGTGCCGCGAGGTCGAGCGGGTTTACGACCGGTTCCGGAAATGAAATCCCGCTTTGTAGAAAATATTCCGTGGCATGGGCATCTTGCCCATGTCTTGCTGGATTTTTCGCATGGGCAAGATGCCCATGCCACAGGCAGCAACCGTTTTTTCTAAGCGATGAAGATCCTCGTCCTTTGCTACGAATACCCGCCAGTCGGCGGCGGCGGCGGCCGGATGGCCCACAATGTGGGATCCGCGCTTGTTCGCCGCGGTCACGAGGTCCGAGTTCAAACGGTCCGGATGCCGGGTCTCCCGGCGCATGAGGTCCGGGACGGCGTGGAAATTTTCCGGACGTCCGGATTCCGTCGCCGGGCCGATCTCTGCACGGTCCCGGAGATGGCCGGGTTTCTGGCGACCTCGTTCCTTCCCTCGCTGCGCCACATCCGGGAGTGGAGGCCCGACATCGTGCATGCCCACTTTGCGGTGCCGACCGGGGCCCTCGCCCTCGCGTGCAAGGTTCTCACTGGGGTTCCTTACGTTTTGACCGCGCACCTCGGCGACCTTCCCGGCGGCAACCCCGACCAGACCGGCGGGCTCTTCCGTGTGTTGAATCCGCTCATCCGGCCGATCTGGAAAAATGCCGCCGGCATTTCTGCGAGCAGCAGCTTTGCCTCCGGTCTTGCACGCGCGGCCTACGGCGTCAGGCCCCGCACCATCCTCAACGGAATTTCCATGGAAGGGAAACGGGTGACGGCCGCCTGCCCGTCGCGCCCGCTCGAACTCGCCGCCATCGGGCGGTTCAACCCTCAGAAGAATTTCCCTTGGATGATCCGTGCGCTCGCCGGATGCAGTTTTCCCTGGCGGCTTTCGCTGATCGGGGACGGCAGCCAGCGCGGGGAGATCGAGTCGGCGATCCGCGACGCCGGGAGCGCAGAAAGCGTGAACCTCATGGGCTGGGCCGCCGAGAGCGCGATGCGCGAGGTGCTCGCCAAGTCGGATGTCCTCCTGATGCCATCGACCTCCGAGGGCAACCCCGTGGCGGCCATCGAGGCGCTCAAAAACGGCGTGGCCATTCTCGGCAGCGACATCGGCGGCCTCAGCGACCTCATCGAAAACGGGACCAACGGCTTCGCCGTCCCCATCGCGACGCCGGAGATGTTCCAGGAAAAACTCGTGTGGCTCGCCGCGCATCCCGACAGCCTCCACAATATGAAGGCGGCGAGCCTCGAACTTGCCGGCCGCTTCGACCTGGAAAAGATAGCCGCCGATTTCGAATCCCTGCTCTCGGATTCCATGAGCCGTGGCACGGGCATCCTGCCCGTGCGTTGAAATCCAGCTAGGCATGGGCAGGGATGCGCATGCCACGGATTTTTTTTACCGCCGTTTTCCCGGGCTCTGGAGAAGCATTGAATTCCCCGGGGAATTGCTGGATGCTGGCCGCCGATGCGTCTCCCGGACACCCTGGCCTCCCGATTTTCGAGGTTCCCGCTTGGCACGCTGGCTGTTGTCGGCATTGCGGCCGCTCTGGTGTGGGCGTATGCGCGCTATCATCAGAAGCCCGTGCCGTCTCCGGTGCGCCAGGCCGTCCAGCTCCCGGGCGCGCGTCCGAGGGAGACCGGAAAATACGTGAGGGTGCTGGCGGTTGACGGCGGGGGAATGCGGGGCCTGCTCGCGTTGAAATGCCTCGAGTATTTGGAAAAGCGGAGCGGGCGGCCGGTTTGCGAGCTGTTTGATGTGATGGTGGGGACTTCTTCCGGGGCCTTTGTCGTGGCGGCGCTGGCGGTGCCGCTCGACCACGACACCCCGCGCTTCACCGCCGCCGAACTGATCAAGGAATTTCCCGGGCTCTGGGCCAAGACGCTGAAAACGTCTTTGATCCATCCCCTCCTTTCCCTCGAAGGCAGGACCGCTCCAAAATACTTCACCCGGACGCGGCAAAAAGTCTTCCAGGAGTTTTTCGGCGACACGCAGGTTGGCGCGGCGCTGACAACCATCATCCTCCCCGCGTATTCCACGAAGGATCAGGTGCCGTTTCTCTTCGCGAGCGACATGGGCAAGAGCACGTCGTTCTCCGGAGCCAGCGGCCGCGCGATCACCGAGGCGGGGGATTTTTTCCTGGCCGATGCCGTGACCGCGGCGACCTGCGACCCGGCCGTCTCCGCGCCCTCGAAGATCACCAACTCCGCCCGCGACCAGACCGAGACGCTCGTCGGGGCCGGCGCCTATGCCAACAACCCGTCGCTCCTGGCGCTGAGCGAAGCCCTGCTCCGGTATCCCGGCAAACAATGCGTGTTGATCAGCCTCGGGGCGGGGGTGTCGCCCACGGTTCCTGAAGATGCCGCCTCGGGCTGGAGAAAATCCGGCGATGCGGAGGAAATCATGCGGATTGCCGCCGAAGCCTCGCAATTCACGAACGCCCAGATCAGCTCGTCCCTCCTCCGCTTCGGGAGCGGCCCCGTCGCCGCCTACATCCGCCTCGACATACCGCTCCCCGCAAACGCCCTGCCCGCCGATGACGGCTCGGAACAAAACGCCAAGGACCTGGCCGCGCTCGCCGAAAAACTCACCTCGCAAAAATCCGCCACCCTCGACCGCACGGCCGACTTCCTCGGGGCGAAGTAGGCGGACCCATGAGCAAAAAGAAGCCAACACCCGGCGGACGCTCCAAAAAGAAAGCCGAAGTCTCCCTCGTCCGCTCCTCTGCGGCGGAATACCTGACTTTTGTGGCTGCCAGCGGCGCGGGCGGTGTCGAAGCCGTTTACGCCGATGAAAATGTCTGGCTCAGCCAGAAGATGATGGGGCTGCTCTACGACGTGGATGTCAGGACGATCAGCTATCACCTCAAAAGCGTCTTCGCAGACCACGAGCTGGAGGAAAACTCAGTTATCCAATATTTTCGGATAACTGCCGCCGACGGCAAAACCTACGATACCGGACACTACAACCTCTCCGCGATCATCGCCGTCGGCTACAAGGTGAACTCCGAGCGCGCGGTCCAATTCCGCAAGTGGGCCACGGGCATCATCGAGTCCTTCACCATCAAGGGTTATGCGATGGATGACGAGCGCCTGAAAAACGACGGCTCCATCCTCGGCAAAAAATACTTCGAGGAACAGCTCCAGCGCATCCGGGACACTCGTGCGAGGCGCAATTTTTTCAGAAAATCGCGGATATCTCAAGCCTCCAGCTTTGCCGGAAGTTTCTGACATTCAGAAACTTCTTTTGGTGCCGTCTGGTCGCCCAGAACATCCGAAAAACTCATCGCGACAAGAGTCAGCATTGGCCAAGGTCCACGAGCTGTCAGGTTGGCTACCATTTCTCGAACGACTCCATAGAGCATTGAGGCACCGTTAACCGATACGAGCTTGTCGCACTTTTCGTCCGGGTATTCTGAATGAACTTTGAAAAAACCCATGACAACGAATTCGCCGAGATAACCAGGTTGGCTTTCTTCATGAGGCAGCAACCGCACAGTCAATGAAATCAGGTAATCCCTCGGTTTTCCTTCCGCCTTCGACAATTCGACACTCGTTTCAATCGAATTGATTGCTTTGAGGTCAGCCTTTGACTGGGCCTCAAGCAAAGTTTTGACGAAAAAGTAACGATCAAGCAGCAGAGGCGAGTTGCTCATTGGGCTGTTCCATGGTGGGAAGTTGTAGCACTTTTACGAAGGACTCTGTCCCCCATTCGGGAACAGGGGCTGGACGCACGGGCTCCTCCTTGAGGAAATCAATCCATTCGGAAAGCGTGCCATCGGGTTGCAAGTGGACGCGCACTTCCGAGTCCAGTTTGCGAGCCAATTTCACCATTGTTTCCATCGTGAAGTTGTTGTTTCCACGAAGGAGTTTTGTGATGAAAGAGGGTTTCTTTCCAAGGCGTTTTGCCAGTTCAGATTTGTTCACGCCGAGGTGATCCATTCGCACCACGATTTCCTCCGTGAAATCGAGGATTGCGCTCTCAACCCAGTAACTGTCCCGCGATTTTGCGCGTTCAAGCAGGCTGGTGATGGGTGTGGTTTTCATGGTTCTGATTTTTCAATGAGGATTGCTGACTTCACTTTTAGGTTAAAATAGGTCTGTTTGAGTGCTCCCGCACGTTTTATTTCGCGGTCCTGCACTTTTTTGGCCGGTTTTCCAAAGCCATGAGTGCAGATGATCATCTTTCCAGAGTCATAGAAGTAGCAGATGCGCAGGCTCTTGGACTTGAATTCATAAATCCCATCGCCAACCTCGCGAGACTTTTCTTTGTTCTTGGGAGGACCATGTTTTGTCGTCCGGTCGAGCAAGGCGACCAGGCTGGCGAACTCGTCCGCGTCGTCCTGTTCCGCTTGCGCGAGGAAATCCTGTGTTTCGCAGGAGCCGTCGAAAACAAGTCCGTAGATGCGAAAAGCTGGTCCATGCAGAATTGGTCGAAGAGTGAGCTTCATCAGTTAACCTATAGGTAAAATCTGTCAACCCCGTTTTTTCTGGATGAGTGGCCGGAAAGTCGTGGCTTAGAACTCATCGAACGGGCCAAGCTCTTCGACGCCGTAAAGTTTTTCCGCCTCCCAGTTCACCGCGTTGCCGAGCACCGCGAGGCAATGGCGCGGGGTGGCGAGCAGGAAGTCTTGTGCGCCGGGATGAAGGTAGCTCGGAGCATCGCCGCGCAGTTCCTCGCCGATGCCGCGCGTGCGTGCCACCAGATCGTTCGAGGGCGGATTGTTGGTGAACTCGGCGCGTTTCGCTTCGATGCAAAGGTCGGCCAGCTCGTTCAATCGCTCGTGCTGCTGCTGAGTTGGGATAACAACCGGCATCATCCGCATGTCGTTGATCTCTATGTCCTGATTGTGCTTCACGAATTTCTTGAGGAAAAAGCTGAAGATGTCGGAGTTGGCGATTGCGACGAACGCTCTTGCGGACAAGGAAGAAATAATCGGAGTGAGCCGCGAACTGCTCGCATCGAAGACGCATGCTTCCTGGTAACGGCACTTGGCAGGAACGTGGTTAGCGTGCAGCGACCATGTGACCCCGGGCGTAAGGTAGAGTCCGGCGTTGCGAATGACCGGCATGTTGGGCTCGCGTCTTCCGCTATTGATGAACATCCAGTCCGCTACCCACTCTGTCCACTCGATGTAAAGCGGCTCGTTGTCCACCCATCGGCTGCCCTCGGGATCGCCTTTGCGAAAGGGGACAAATTGCCCGCGCCCTCTGAGTCCGTTGTAAATCGTTGCGATGCGCGGGCAGTCCGCAGGGTCGGTGTAATCTTCGCTGGAGCGCAGACCGAGAGCGCTCTCGGTAATGGCCGGATCGAGCAAACTTCCGCGTCCTTTTGTGCGTGCCGCCCGGCGTGCATTCTCCTCGTGAATCCAGAGTCGCAAGCCCGCGAGCAGGCGGCAAAATTCTTCATCCGTCAAATCGGGCTGTTCCTTCAGCCGCGACGCCGCCTTCTCCTCAAACAAGCCGCGATGCTCCCAAAATCCCGCGAGTTCCGCGGAAGAATTCCAGAGACGGATGAGTTCGGCTTTTCTCTGCTCCCATGCGAATTGATAGTCGGCATCCGTCGCGATGAGATTCCGCTGCGCGATGCGGAAGAGCGAGGTGCGTCCGAAACCGAGTTGCTGCGGGGTGAACTTTTCGCGAAGACGATGGACTGCCGCCTCCCACGCTGCACGGTTGCGCACGGGACTGCCCGGGTTGCCGCCCGCTTCCGTAAGAAACCTGCGAAACACCGGCGCGACGGACGGATTAGCCAGCCACGCGGCGCTCCATTCGGCGGCTTTCTCTTCCAGTTCTCCCGCCTGCGGGGTGCCTTCGAGATAGGCGAGGAAACGGGCGTTGTTCGCGGTGCGCATGCCCTGTCCGCCTTCGGCGATGAGTCCCACCAGCGTGACGTGCCCCGGCCTCAACGCGCGGTGATAGCGTCGGATCTTGCCGATATTCCCGGCGAACGCGCGAGAGTCCTCGATCCGCGCCCACCATTCAGAAACGAGTTGTTTCACCGGTGCGTTGAAGCGGTCGAAGAGCGCGAGCGTTCCGGGGCGAGGCTCGAAGAAGGCGCGCTTGTGGGCGTCCATGTAGAGCGCGCGTGGCACACTGTGGGCGCGGAGTTCTTCGACCGTCGCGTGCCGCACGCAGCCGGTGGGCGGTTCGTTCCACACGATGCCGCTCGCAGGTGGAAGCAACTGGAGTTTTTTCTCGGGCACCGTCTTCTTGCCGTCGGCCCGTCGAAGCGGTCGGGCCTGAACAAATGTCACACGGTCATCCTCGCGGGCGTCCGCGTTTCGCGCCACGAAGACTGCGGCATCAACCGTGGCATCAAACGGAACACATTGCCCGATCCAGTCGAGAGCCCGGGATTGGAGCAACTCCCGCATCCCACAGAAACTTTCGAGCGTGAAGAACGTGTCGGCGGTGACGAATCCGATCGCGCCATTCGGGCGGAGCACCCGGAAGCCGAGCCTGGTGAACCATTCATAAGTATCTTCGGCGTCGCCGTTCGTGCACCGCACGGCATTCAGCCACGGCTCACCGGCCATCGTGTGGCGCGAAATGTAAGGAGGGTTTCCCAAGACCGCATGGAAGCCAGCTTCCGCGAGCCCTTGTCCATCCTCGCCGTAGAAGACCTCGGGAAACTCAAGGTGCCAGTGAAACGGCGTGAGCGAGCGGGTCTTTGCCGCAAGTTCGTCCGCGATGGATTGCATAAATCGGCGGGCGTCGCGCCGCTCGTTTGCATCGAGTTCATCGGGCGCAATATTGAACCGGGCGGCGAGGAGGTAGTTGATCTCGTCCACCCGCAACCCATCGCTTGCGGCAGACCAAAGGTTGGCGAGGTCGAGGAACGGTTTCAACCGGAGACGCGCGGCGCGCCACTGCCGTTCTTTGCGCTTCACCACTTCCATCTCGGTGCTTGCTTCACCCTCGATATTCATGGTCTGCCGGATGACTTCGGCCAGAACGGAGTTGAGGTTTTCGCCGATCTCAAAGGTGTGCTCTCCGCCCTCCGGTGACGCTGCCGGCGCCCGCCGCAAAGAATCCGGCGCGACCGAGAGCAAGGCGTTGCCTTGGCGCAGGTGATGGTCGAGGAAGTTCAACGGCTCCTCTGCCGCGATACACGTCAGCCAGAGCGAAAGCTTTGCCAGCTCGACCGCCATCGGGTTGATGTCCACGCCATAGATGCACGCTTCGACAACCCGGCGGCGCCAATAGGCGATTTCAGATTGTTCCTGCGAGACGCCTGGCGGAACCGGGACTCTCCCGTTGGCGATAATGTCGTCCCGCGTCACCCGGCGCTGTCCCTGCGCGACGACCTGCTCCGTCATCGGGCGTGTCGTCGGATGCTGCATAATCTTATTCGCCAGCCATTCGGTGGCGCGGACGAGGAAGTGTCCGCTGCCCATCGCGAGATCGACAACGTTCAGCCGGAGCACGCCGAGCGCGAAGGAATTGTCGCGCCGCCGTTCCTCCGAGCGTGCGGAGAGTGCGATCTGGACATCATCCGACTGTTCGATCCGGTCGAGTTGTGGCGTGACCGCTTCGCGGATGAGGAACTGGACCACCCAGTCCGGGGTGTAAAAAATGCCGTGCCGATGGTTTTCACCGTTCTGGTTGCGGAGTTCGAGCCGCGCACCCTCACGCTCAAAGTGTGCGCCGAGCAAGCCTTCGTAGATGTCACCGAGCTGGCGGACTTCGAGCGTGCTGTAATCAATCGCCTCGTCGGTGCTGAGCTGGCCCTGTCGTTGTCCGGGTCGCGTCGGCGGCTGCGCATAGATCAACTGCCGCAACACGTCTGCCAGAGCACGGTCACCGATGCGCCATTGTTCCAACTTCGGATGCAGGTCGGGATTGAACAGGCCGCCGTTATATCGGGTGACGCCGAGCGCTTCGTTCTGCCGGGCGTGAGTCCCGTTGATCAGATGGAACAGGCGCGACAATTCCTCGGAGAGAGCGGTGAATGCGTCGTCCGCGTAGAGCGTGCGGTCGCGCAGCCGTTCGACGAGACGTGCGAGCGAGAACTCATTGAGGTAGCGGCGATTCGCGCCGGGGCCATAGGATTTTACCGGCAGCAGGCCACGGCTCTCGGCGTAAAGGACGAACAGGAGCCGGTAAAGAAAGATGAGCGCATTGCCATAGACCTCCGGGAAGTCTGACTCCGTGAGATGGTTGTCCTCGAAATCCACGAACGCGGTGCCGACGTCTTCCAGCACACCGAAAATCCGCTTTCGCAGTTTGTCTTCGAGGTCGGCTTGCAGGCGGCGCGATTGTTCCCGGACATTATCAAGAAAGCATAAACCGTCGGCACTGCGCTCGAACGCGCGGGCACGGAAGAGCGTGAAGAAAGTGCGGAACTCCTCCAGAGAGCAGAACTGCGCATTCCGCACGAGGTGGAACGAAAAGTAAGCGCCCGCAGTCGAGCGGTCCGTGTAGATACGCCATTCGGAGCCGTTTGTGAGGATTGCCCAATTGAAAAAGCGGCGGCCGTTCGCGTCCTTCGCGTGGTTCAGGTAGTCCTGAATCTGCTGGCTCGGAAACCAACCCGGCGTCTCGTTGTTTGAAAGCTGGTCGAGAGGGTGCCCATATTTCTTCGCCTCGACCACGGTCGCGCCAAGCCGGAAAAGCGTGTTGGCGTCTGCCTCCGATGCGGCGGTGAAATCCCCCTCCGATGTAAAAAGGCAATAGTCTGGGCGCTTGCGAGTAGCGAAGTCGTTCGGCATCGACTGCTGCGGGATGCGAAGCCAGCCAAGTAGATCCAAGATTGGTTCGAGAAATGAAGAGCAGGTGAACGCCTCGTTCTGCCGCCCCAGCGCCGTTAACCGCAACTGCCAGATTTCAGTGATCTCCCGAAAAGCTGTTGCGACATCGTTCTCGCTGGCAAAATCAGGTGCGTTGCGGAGATGGCGCACAAGATAAGCCGTAGAGAAAACGCCGTGCGCTTCCAATCGACCTTCAAAACCTTCGCCGCGCAAGTTGAGGCCGAGTTGATCCGGGTCCGCTGGCGCTGTGTTTCTTCGCTGCCGAGGCATGACTTATAACGATTTCACGATGGGACGGAACACGGCGTCGAAGCACATGAAGTATTTGAGGAGCCAGGCGAACATCTCCGGCGTGAAACTGGCGGATTCATCCGGCCAGACATCCCGGAGTAGAACCGGCATCAATTCACCGAGGAGAGGATCAGGCATCGCCGGAGGTTCGTATCAAAAAAGACGCAGGGAGGCGAGTCTGATTTCTGCACATTCCTTGTCGAAAGAAGGCACGCAGTGAGTGTTAAGCCTGATAAAAAAAAAGTGCTCGGGGGGGGACTTGAACCCCCATGCCTTACGGCATACGCCCCTCAAACGTACGTGTCTGCCATTTCACCACCCGAGCAAATTGGGGATGAGATGGAAAAAGCTACCGGCGGCGGATATTTTGGCAAGGCTGAAATTTGGGCTTGCGGAATCCGGGCGGGTGCCCCACTTTGGACAATTCCAACCGAAACGGATTTTTTTATGGCATACGCAGTGATACAAACAGGCGGGAAACAATACCGCGTCGCCGAGGGCGATGAAATTGAAGTCGAGAAACTTGATGTCGAGGCCGGCAAGAAGACCGAGTTCTCGGAGGTGTTGCTCGTTGCCGACGGATCGTCCGTGACGATCGGCGCTCCGCATGTCGCCGGGGCGACGGTCACGGCCGAGGTCGTGGACCAGTTCAAGGACGACAAGGTGATCGCCTTCAAGTTCCGCCGCCGCAAAGGCTACCACCGCACGGTCGGCCACCGCCGCCAGCTCACCAAACTCAAAATCGAATCCATCTCCACCAAGTAACTCGTCATGGCCCATAAAAAAGGACAGGGAAGTGTCAAAAACGGACGCGACAGCCAAAGCAAGCGGCTCGGCGTGAAAAAATTCGGCGGCGAGTCGGTCGTTGCCGGCAACATCATCATCCGCCAGCGCGGGACGAAATTCCAGCCCGGCCGGAATGTCGGGCTCGGGCGCGACTACACGATTTGGGCGCTCCAGGACGGGAACGTGAAGTTCGACCGCGCCGGCCGCCGCGTGAACGTCGAGCCTGCCGCGAACTGATTCCCGCTAGGGGATTCTTGCAAGCAAATCTTTTGCGCCCGCCTGTTCGTAGGCGTCGGCGATTCCGAGGAGCCGGGACTCGTCGAGGGGTTTCCCGAGGAATTGCAGTCCGACGGGCAGTGTTTTTCCATCCTCTTCGACCATCCCGCAGGGGACGCTGATGCCGCAGATGCCGGCAAGGTTCGCGGCGATCGTGAAGATGTCGGCCAGATACATGCGGAGCGGGTCGTTCACGCGCTCGCCGATTTTGAAGGCGAGGTCCGGCGAGGTCGGGCAGACGAGGGCATCGACATTTTCGAAAGCGGCGGTGAAATCCCGGCGGATGAGGGTGCGGACTTTCTGGGCGCGGAGATAGTAGGCGTCGTAGTAGCCGCTCGATAGGACGTAAGTTCCGAGGATGATGCGGCGTTTGACCTCGCTCCCGAACCCTTCTTCGCGGGTGCGCTTGTAGTGGTCCAGAAGGTCGGCCGGATTTTTGGCGCGGTGGCCGTAGCGGACGCCGTCGAAGCGGGCCAGATTCGCGGAGGCTTCGGCCGTTGCGATGATGTAGTAAACGCCGATCGCGTATTCGGTGTGGGGGAGGGAAACTTCCACAAGCTCGGCTCCCAGCCCCTCGCAGGTCTTGATCGCCTCCTCGACCTTCGCCCGCACGCGGGCATCCATGCCGTCCACAAAATACTCTTTGGGGATTCCGAGCCGGACGCCTTTGAGGTCGCGGCCGAGCCGCGAGGTGAAATCCTCGGAGGGAAGATCGAGCGATGTCGAGTCGCGGGGATCTTTGCCCGCGAGCGCGTTCAGGATTGCCGCGCAGTCGCGCGTGCTGCGGGCGAACGGGCCGATCTGGTCGAGCGAGCTGGCGAAGGCGACGAGCCCGTAGCGGGAGACCCTGCCGTAACTCGGCTTGAGCCCGACCACGCCGCACAGCGCCGCCGGTTGCCGGATCGAGCCGCCGGTGTCGCTGCCCAAAGTTCCGAAGGCCTCGCGGGCCGCGACCGCCGCCGCGGAGCCGCCGCTCGAACCGCCCGGGATCCGCGACGTGTCCCAGGGATTCCGCGTGAGCTGGTACGCGGAATTTTCCGTGGACGATCCCATCGCGAATTCATCCATGTTCAAACGCCCGAACGGGATCGCTCCGGCGGCCTTCAATTTCCTGATCGCCGTGGCGTCGTAAGGCGCCTTGTATCCGGCAAGAATTTTCGAGCCGCAGGTGCATTGCTCGCCGAGAACATTGATCACATCCTTGATTCCGATCGGCACGCCTCCGAGCGGGAGCGAGACATCCGCCTTCTCCGCCGCAGCCAGGGCGGATTCCGGGTCGCGGGCCAGGTAGGCACCGATGGCGGTGTCGGTTTCCCGGATCTTGGCATCGAGGGCGCGCACCGCGTCGGCGGGGGTGAAATCGCGGCGCCGGAAGCCGGCCTGGAGCTCCGAGATCGTGAGGTGGGTGAGGTCGCTCATGGTTATTCGATGACTTTGGTGACGACGACGAGGTTGTTGGCGGCGTGCGGGGCGTTTGCGAGCACCGCTTTCCGGTCCAGGCCCGGCTTGGCTTCGTCCTCGCGGAAGACGTTGAAGACCGGGTTGGCGTGGGCGGTCGGCTCGACCCCCGCGAGATCGAGTTTGCCGAGCTGCTCGACATACTGGAGGACGCTTCCGAGCTGGGCCTGGAAGGTTTCGGCTTCTGCGTCGGTGAGTTCGATGCGCGCCAGGCGCGCGACATCGCGGACATCAAGGTTCGGGCTGCTCATGAGAACCGGCATTCCTAGCAGTTTGTGTGACTGCTGCGGAAGCACCAATTTTCAATCGCGCCCGGGGTCGGGTGTGATCAAAAGTGGGTGAGGTAGATTCGATCAGTTCCAGAGGGTGCTCCATTGGTGATTGGCGCGAATGACGCGGAGCTGGGCCATTGCCTCTGCGGTTTCCGGGAGCCAAGAGGTC
>Ga0118677_10002521_pt1 | contig 36740 bp, 58 predicted proteins | sample AliMusrvi5mmetaG_FD_86154 | JGI IMG/M metagenome (GOLD analysis project Ga0118677, IMG submission 86154)
TTACTAAACCATCTTACACTTTCTAAATATATTACATATGCAGTAACACAAACTGTTTTTATTTTAAAACAAACTAATAAGATTTTAACAATTATATCAGTTACTGTAAACAGTCTGATTAAGTTTGTAAAAACAACACTTATATATGTTTCTACTAGTACTATAACTACTGTTGCTGAGTATGTTAAAAAGTTTGGTGCAGTTGCTAAATTTACATTTATTGTAGAACCAAAGAAAAGATTAATAAACATTGCACACAATACTACACTGGTAGTACAAGTTGCTAAACGATCTTTATGTATTATTAAATCACGGATCATATTATTATTTAAAGGCGATACAAATGGCTGATAGTTTTTCATACAAGATTACTACTGAGTCCGAGCTATTTACATTTGACTTTTCTCAAGTGTTATCTCCGTCTGAAACAATTTCTACAGCTACTTGTTCTGTAATAGTAATGAATGGTGTTGATCCAAGTCCATCTACTATTCTTGTTGGCAGTACTGTTATTGTTAATTCTACAGCATCACAACGAGTAGCTAATGGTATCAGTGAAGTAACATATAGATTAGAGATGACTATTACAACATCACAAGGTAACACATATACAGGAGTAGGTGATCTACCAGTATATGATGCTAGTTTGGTATAACACATGAGTTATCAAAGTAATTACACAAGAGGTCTTTGGTTAGTAATTTGTGAGGCATGTGGTCGTAAATATAAGAATACAGAACTACGACAAAGGTGGGATGGGTTCATGGTCTGCGAAGACGATTGGGAGCCCAGACAACCACAAGACTTTGTACGTGGTGTGGCAGATTATCAGGCACCTCCATTTACTAGACCAGAACAAGCAGATCGGTTTGTTCATTTTAATTATAGTAATTTAGAAGAAGTAAGTTCTATAACTACCGCTACATTAATAGTAAATATATCTAAACTTAAAACATTTATAGCTAATATAGTTACAAGTGCAGTTAACATATTAACAACATATTATCCCAAACCAGCATCTAATAAAACTTTGAATGGTAATTCAATTAATTCTAATACTCTAGGATAAACATGGCAATTTTATTTACAAACAATGCATCTTCAACATTAGCATCCAGTATTCTTAGTGGTGCTACATCGTTGACAGTAGCAGCAGGACAGGGTGCTTTGTTTCCTAACCCAACGGCTCCTGATTATTTTTTACTTACTTTGCAAGCAGTGGCTGGTACTCCAATTGAGATTGTTCAAGTAACTGCTAGGTCTGCTGATACCTTTACTATTGTACGAGCACAAGAAGGTACAACAGCGTCTGCCTTTACGGGTGGTGATAAAGTTGAGTTACGTGTAACTGCAGCACAGATGGCTGGTGCAAGTCAATCTGGTTTAGCAAGTGGAACACTTACGGAAAACTCAAAGACTGTATTAGCTAACTATATTATTAGTACCGGTAAAAATGCAATGACAGTAGGTCCACTTACAGTAGCAGGTGGAGTTACATTAACAATTCCTAGTGGATCAAGATTGGTGGTTTTATGAGCTCAGTAATTATATCAGGCGATACAAGCGGTGCAATAACTCTATCTGCCCCTGCCGTAGCAGGAACTAATACTGCAACTTTACCTTCTGCTACTGGCACAGTAATGGTTAGCGGTAATATGCCAGCGTTTAGTGCTTATCAAAGTTCTGCACAGACATTATCTTCAAATACAGCTACAAAAATACAGTTTCAAACTAAAGAATTTGATACAGCATTAGCCTTTGACAGCACAACAAATTATCGTTTTACTCCTTTAGTTGCGGGTTACTATCAAGTAACTGGTGGTATCTCCGTTGGCACAACTCAATCCCCAGTCACAATTATTTTTTATAAAAATGGTTCAGCATTTAAGTATGTAAATCAAATGGGCACATCTGGTAGTGGATTTGGTTCCGCTTTGATTTATTTAAACGGCACAACAGATTATGTGGAACTGTACGGCAATCTTGCAATAGGTCAAGTATTAGGAGCTGGGGCTTCACTTACTTATTTCCAAGCATCAATGGTGAGGGCTGCATAACATGACAGCAAAAATTGCAGGATATTACCAAGTTAATGGAAAACTAATCTTTGTAAAAGAAAACCAAACATTTGCCGATGCCTTACAAGGAGTTAAATAATGTTATACGAAAAAATTAAATCTATTTATCCTGAGTTGATTGATGCTGATTTTTCACCAATTACAGGCACAATCACACTTCAAAACGATTCAGACGGCAAAGGCGATTACATAGCTAAATGGGAACACCCTACCCTAGCTAAACCAACAGATGAGGAATTAGTATAATGACTGCAAATGAAATGGCTGACAAGCTATCCCAATTTGGTGAAGGTGCAGTATTTGCTAATGTAAAACTAACTGATGTAGCTAATATGCTAAGAGCAATGCAAGCAGAATTAGATGCTTTAAAAGCGGAGATTAAATAATGGCATACGGACAAGTAAATGCCGATGTAATCGGAACAAGTTCACCAAACAGTAATCTTGGTGCTGGCAATGCAACCATAATGAAAAATCGCATTATTAATGGTGATTTCTATGTTGCACAAAGAGCTACTTCTGCTACTTTAACTGCTGGTAGCACGATTGCTGCTGGTTACGCAACTGTAGATAGATTCTACGGCTACTGTACTGGTGCAAATGTCACTATGGCACAAGTAGCTGGCGCAGGAAATAACCGTAATTTACTTCAATTTACAGGTGCGGCATCAGTTACAGCTATTGGTTGTGGTCAGCGTATCGAGTCGTTAAACTCGTATGATATGGCTGGCTCTATTGTTACCTTGTCCGCTTATATTGCAAATAGTCTTTTAACATCAGTAACTTGGACAGCTTATTACGCTACTACTACAGATACTTTTGGTACTTTAGCTAGTCCTACACGCACTCAAATCGCTACTGGTACATTTACAGTAACTTCTACGCTAACCCAGTACAACGCACAGATTACTGTTCCATCTGCCGCAACTACTGGTATTGAGATTGTCTTTACTGTTGGAGCACAAACTAGCGGTACATTCCAGTTAGGTCTAGTTCAATTAGAAGTAGGTAGTTCTGCTACTGGTTATGAGTATCGTCAGTATCAGCAAGAGTTACAGCTTTGCCAACGCTATTACTACAAAACCATTTCTGATTCAAGTTATGCCCAAGTAGGAACTGCATTTTTAAGTGGCTCTACTGCTGGTACTGCAACTTTTCCTTTTCCTGTTCCTATGCGTGTTATAGCATCTTCTATTGATTGGACTGGATTAGCTACTTGTCAATATGCTTCAGCACCAGCTATTGCTTGGACAAGTTCATCTTTATCAGGGCAACAAACTAAAAACCTTGGGAATGTAAACTTCTCAACTGGTTCTTCTGCTGGTGGTACTGGTTTGGCAGTTCAAATTATTGCTAACAATAATGCTAATGCCTATATCGGTTTTAGTGCGGAGCTATAAATGTATAAAATAATTAAATTTGATTTATATGGTGTTGAGCAAACTCATGTTCAGCGTGATAACGGAGATGGTTCTTTTACATCATTTCCAGCACAAGAAGATAACGAACTTTACAAATCCTACCTTGCATGGGTAGCGCAAGGCAATACTCCATTACCAGCAGATGAGGTGACAGAATGAGTATTACTTTAGGCGGTACAAGCCCCGCAGTTACTTTCCCTGATGCTACTGTACAAAATACAGCCGTTGTTTCTCCTTCCGTTATAGGTCAAGTACCTTTTTCTACTGATGGCTCAACTTTTACTCCAACAGCAAAAGTAGCAAGCGGTACTGCCGTAGCATCTACAAGCGGAACAAGCATTGACTTTACTAGCATACCTAGTTGGGTAAAGCGTATTACTGTAATGTTTGCTAATGTTTCTACAAACGGCTCAAGCAATCTTCAAATTCAAGTAGGAAATGGAACAATAGTTACTTCTGGCTATACAGGCGGTTATGTAAATATATATGCAAATGCTGGCACTCAAGTAGGAAGTAATAGTTCTGGATTTTTAATTGCCGATGGTGGAGCAACTGATATTAGGTCAGGTCAAGCTGTTTTAACATTAATTTCAGGAAATACTTGGGTATGTTCGTTACTTATGGGAACATCCCCTGGAACTGGAACAGTATTAACTGGTGGCACAATTGCTCTTGGTGGAACATTGGATAGGGTACGAGCTACTACAGGAAACGGCACAGACACTTTCGATGCTGGCTCAATCAACATTCTTTACGAGTAAATCATGGACAAAATTGAAATTAATGTAGATGTAATTACTGGTGAAGTAACTCAAACAGTAACTCAATTTACTTCTGAAGAACTTGCTTACTCTGCACAAATAACTGCACAGGCTGAGGCTGATGCACAAGCATTCATTGATACAAAGGCTTCTGCACTAGCTAAACTAGCCGCATTAGGTTTGACACAAGATGAAGTAAAAGCATTGGTGGGATGATATGATTAATGAAGCTCTAGAAAATAGAGTAGTACGTCTGGAGATTAAAACAGACAACCATGAAGATGATATTAAAGAGCTTCGTAAATCTGCTAATGATCTGTCTAAAGCTATGGCAAGCATAGAAAAGAACTTAGCACAGATTAAGTATATTGCCATTGGAGCTCTTGCTGTTGTTGTAACACAGTCTCTTGGTCTTGATCGTGCAATTAAACTATTATTTGGAGGCTAGATGTCTACAACCTTTACAGTAAGCCGTGATCAGATTATCCAGTTAGCATTACGCAAGCTTGGTGTATTGGAACTTGGCGACACTCCTGATGCAGCTACAGTAGCTAACGCATCACTAGCTCTTAACTTATTCATTAAACAGATGGCAACATCTGGTTTAAAGATATGGAAGACTAACGAATTAGTATTACCACTTGTTGCTGGACAGACTGAGTATGTTATTGGTCCATCAAGTACAGGTGCTGTAGATCTTAATACTGACAAACCTCTTAAAGTTATTCAGGGTTGGTTACGTAATAACACTGTTAGTCCAGCTATTGATGATGTGCAGATTCAGTTATTAAGTAAACAAGAACACAACATGTTAGGTTCTAAGTTCAGTACTGGAACTCCTAACAGTTTGTTTTATGAGGTAAGACAGAATACTGGTAACATGTATTTGTATGTAACACCTGACAGTAATGCAGCTGCTACATTCGAGTTACACTTTGTTTGCCAACAACCAATGGCTGACATTAATACAGCACAAGCTATCCCTGATTTCCCCAATGAATGGATGAACGTTCTTGTATGGAACCTTGCTGATCAGTTAGCTATTGAATATAGCGTGCCAGGTAATCATCGTCAAGAGATTGCTGTGCGTGCTAAAATGTACAAAGAAGAATTAGAAGGATGGGACGTTGAATCGTACTCTACATTCTTCCAGCCTGATATGAGAATGGGTAGACCATCTTCTAACAACATACCATAATAGGATACTATGCCAATTGCAAGACTACCTTTAGCACAACCAATAGAGACTCGTGATGGTACCTTGGCAAAGGATTCTAAGTGTGTCAATGGTTACTTTGAGACAGTAGGTCAGAAACGAGAGTTTATTAAACGACCTGGTATTTTAAACACAGGTGCATCACTTGCTAATGCACAGGGCCAGGGACTTTATAACTTTAATGATTCTTTATTTGCTGTAGTTAATAATGTACTCTATAAAATTAATCCTACTACTTATGCTGTAACTACTATTGGTACTATGACTGGTACCGTTGGTGGTGTAGTACAGCAGTGTTATTTTAATAGCACACTTAATAACACATACTTGTTTTTACATAATCAAGTAAATGGTTACACATACAATCCAGCTACAGGCGTCTTTGCTAAAGTAGTAGATGATGGTATTACCGTTGTAACTATTATTACAGGTGGTACAGGATACACAGCTCCTGCTGTTACATTCTCAGCGCCTAGTGGTGGTGGAACAACAGCTACTGGAACTGTACAGTTTACTGGTGGTGTAGTTACGGGTATTACAATTACTGATCCAGGCAGTGGATACACTTCTAGCGATACATTAGTAGTAACTATTACTGATGGTGGTCCTGGTGTTAATGCAACAGCATCAGCTTTGTTAAACGGATTTCCTACTGGCCCTTATGCCACAGGTGCTATTTATCTAGATACCTATACTGTCATTGGTGGTACTAATGGTGAGATATATACATCGGATCCTAACAACCCAACAGTGTGGAATGCACTTAATTACATAACGGCAGAAGCAGAACCAGATGGGTTAGTTGGTATTGTTAAACACCTTAACTATGTATTAGCATTTGGTCAGTGGTCAACAGACTTTTACTACGATGCTGGTTCATATCCAGGCTCTCCCCTTGCTATTGCAACACCGTATCACATTGAATTAGGATGTGCTAGTGGAGACTCTATCTGTTCGTTTGAACAAACAACAGTCTGGATTGGTACGGCTAAAGAGCAAGGACCTTCGGTATACTCTATCATGGGTGTATCACCGTCAAAGATATCAACACCATTCATTGATCGTATTCTAAACAATAGTACTCTTACTGATGTGATTGCATATCCATTACGTATCAATGGACATACCTTTTACATACTTACATTAGCAGATCTCAATCAAACACTTGTGTATGATCTTAATGAGAAGCAGTGGTATCAATGGACTATGTATGCTGTGGGTGATAGTGATTCTGGTGTTCCTGGTATCTACGCTGAACAGTATTTCAGACCTAGTTACTTTGCTGGTGTTGGTGAGACATACTTCTTGTTAGATGATGACAATGGGACGTTGTATACAATGTCTGACACGTATTACAATGATGATGGTGCTCCAATCTATTACAGATCAGTAACCCCTATTATGGATAGTGGAACTACTAAACGTAAGTTCTATCATCGCCTTGAGATTGTCGGTGATAAGATTCCGGCTACAATGAATATAAGACATACTGGGGATGACTATAAAACATGGTCAAACTACAGACAAGTAAACTTGAATAATGGACGTCCTCAGATATACCAAGTTGGTGCAGACCGACGAAGGGCTTGGGAGTTCTTATGTACTGATAATCAACCAATCCGACTTGAAGCCGCTGAGTGTGACTTTGATGTTGGTGAGTTAGAGAATGTAGGGCAACCAGCACAGCAAGGGTAAGATAGATGGTAACATACCAAGTAGAGTTATACTCTGACGTTCTTCCAGAGCTACGGGTTATATACCCAGAGCACTATAAAGAAATAGAGCAAGAGGTTAGTGGTGGTTTTGAACTAGACCCAGACTGGACTCAGTACTTTGCTCTTGAACAGGCTGGTATGTTACACGTTATTACTTGTCGAAAAGCCTCTAAGCTTATTGGTTACATGTTCTACATTGTTAGTAAACACTTACATGTAAAGTCATGCGTTACAGCCTACGAAGATATATACTTCCTTCGTAAGGAATACAGAAAAGGACGGACTGGTATTCGTATGTTTCAGTTTGCTGAACAACATATGAAGTCTATCGGTGTGAATAAAATGCTAGGCACTACTAAGGTACATATAGATAACTCAAAGTTATTTGAATACCTTGGATATCAGTTCGTAGAAAAACTCTTCAGTAAATATATATAAAAAGGAATTAATATGGGTGGCATAGTCCAAGCAATCTTTGGTGGTGGTAGTCAGAGTACTGCTGCTCCAGCACCATTACCACAAAGTCAAACAGACCCTTACGGTGCTATGGGTGGTCGTACTCAGGCTGGTAATCAGTTAATGAATTTAGTTAATAACCCAAGCAGTGCATTAAGCTCAGCTGGTTATCAACAACAACTACAACAAGGCGTAGCTGCTCAACAAGCAGCAGGTGCTGCTGGTGGTACCCTTCAATCTGGTGCCCAGGCTAATGCTCTTCAGAGTATGGGTCAGAATACATTTAGCAGTTATTATCAACAGATGATTGGTAATCTTGGAGCATTGTCTGGTGCTACTACCCAAACCCCATCTGGTGCAGCTAATGCACAAACACAAAGTGCTCAGATGGCTTACAACGCACAGAATCAGAATGCACAATCAGGTATTGGTTTAGTTGGTATGGCCCTTGGTGGTGCTAGTGCTGCTGGTTTGTTTAGTGGTGGTGGTATGATGGGTGGCAGTTCAACACCAAATTGGTCTAATCCATACTCTAGTTATGATCCTACCGGCGGTGCTGGGGGTGGTGTAGGTTTATCAGGTATTGAATAAAGGCTAATCATGAGTTTCTGGAATAACCCTGGAGCATCGTTTGAAGGACTAGCGCACGACCCGTGGCACAGTATGCAGAACTTTATGACTACTGGTGTAGTTCCAATGTTACCGTACATTGCTGGTGCTATTGGTGGTATGTTTGGTCCTGCTGGGGCTGCTGCTGCTGGTGGTGCTACTCAAGAAGGTATTGATTACTTTAGTGGCAACTCTCAAGCCAGAACTGGTCAAGGTATTATGGGCAGTCTAATGTCTGGTGCTGGTAAAGGTCAGTTGGGTAGCTCAGCGTATGGTGCATACGATACTGGATCTATCGGACCTAGTCAAGGACAACAAGGTATTAGTCAGTTAATGAAACTATTTGGTAACTCATCTGGTGGTTCAAGTACCGGTGGTACTGGCTCTTCTAGTTCACCCCTCAATTACTTTCAAGCACGTAATCAAAAGATACAAGAATTACAGAAATATATAACGGGTGAGCCTCCATTGACTGGTATTGGTAACCAAGTTACAGTAGCGGCAGATGCTGAAAAGCAAGCACTAGAGGGTTCTAGTACCGATAAGAATAAACCAGAATACGTAGCTGATTCAAAACCAGTTGAAGTGTTTAATGATGAAACAAGTGAAGGATAATATATGGCAAACTTAGCGCAAGCCTTTGCAGGTGGATTTGAAAGTGGTCAAGCTATAGGGGATACTATTGTTGCCGATCGTGATCTTAAACAGGCTCAGTCTGAATCAGGTCCTGGTGCTGATCTATTCACTACCTACCAGAAGGCTGGCCAGATGGCTATGCAATCTGGTAACACTCGTGTAGCAGATAAGTTTCTTAAGCAAGCTAATGAATATAAAGGCGATGCTCTTAAACTTAAACTTGATGAGATGAAAGTTCATCATGAAGAAGTATCTGACTTTGAACGGACTATTCGTGCTAACGATAATCCTGATTCTCTTAAAGCTGCTATCTCTTCTTCTGATAAATTAAATCCACAAGAGAAATTAGAGTACACTGGTCTTGTAGACAAAGCACAAAAGAGTGGTAAGTGGGATGAGTTTCATAAAGCTATTGGTCAGTCCACTGAAACATATAAAGAACAACAAGCTACACAAATTGCAATACTTAAAGAACAATTAGCTGAACAAAAAGTTCTCTTTGATATGAATTATAAATCAGAGAAGCTACGTATTGATGCTGGTAAATCTGCAGGTAAACCATCACCAGCAGAAAAACGTGCTAGTGCTATGGAAGATTGGAAAACTAAACGTGGTATTGTTCAAGAAGAAGCAATTGAAGGTAGGCGAGCTACTGCTTTAAAAGAACTAAAAACAAAACCATACTTTGGCAAGAAGTCTATGGATGAGCGTGAGACAGAGATTAATGAAATCTATGATGCTCAACTTGATGCTAATATGAAAAAGTATCTTCCTAAAGAAGACGAAGATAAACCTATTAAAGATCCTAAAGATAAAGCTAAGGATACAACTAAACCCCCTAAGAAGGGTGATGTTAAAAAAGCTAAAGATGGTACATCTTGGAAGTATAAAGGTGGAGATCCTTCTAAAGAAACTAGTTGGGAGAAAGTTTAATGGCTGGACCATGGGAAGATTATAAGGCTGCACCTGCTGAAGCAGCGCCTTCATCGGGACCGTGGTCAGACTATAAACAAGAAGCGCCTGTCGAAGCTAAAGGATCAGATGGTCCTTGGGCTGAGTACAAAGAACCTACTCCTAAAGCAGATAAACTAGGCCGCTATAAGGCTAAAGTATCTGTTGAAGCTGCTCCAGAGGGCTTTGAGAAACTACAGAAAGATATTGCTGCACTTCCTGGGGATATGAAAGCTGGAGTTAAGGCTGCTATAGAAGGCATTCCAGGGGCTGCAGGAGCGGTTGCTGGGGCTGAGGGTGGCCTAGCCTTAGGCGCCATGACATCGCCTGTTACAGGCCCTATAGGACCTATTGTAGGGGCTATTGGTGGTGCTCTTGTAGGTGGATATCTTGGACACAAGACTGGTGAGTCTCTTAAAGGCATGGTACCTGAAGAAACTTTGTCTGCTGCTGGCTTTGGAAAAGGCCAACGAGAGGTTGAAAAGATACAACATCCTAAGGCATCATTTGCTGGTGAGTTAGCTTCATCATTGCCGTTCTTTGGTCCGGGTAAAGTTGGATTGTTATCTCGTGGTTTTGGTGCTGTAGTTGGTGGTGGTATGGAGGCCGGTACGGAACTTGCTACTGAAGGTAAGATTGATCCTGGTAAGGTGGCAGCTGCTGCTACATTCCAAGGTGTCTTTGCTAAGCCTACTGCAATTACTAAAGCCATCTCTGACAAGTTAGGCAACACTGCTCGTATGGCTGCAGCTGAGGCTGCTAGAGATCCTGCTGCTTCTGAAATCACTAAACGTGATACAACAATTAAAAGTACTCTTGATCAGTTTGAAGCGGAAGCTAAGGCTGATATGGATACAAAAACAGCGCCATTAGTTGAAGCTGCAATTCGTGATAAGAAGACTGGTGCTGTTGAACGCATGGGTCCTAAGCATGACGAAGCCCGCAAAGCTGAAACTAAAGACACACATGAACAAGGTTTCCTTGATGGTGCTGGTAACTTTCTTGAACGTAAAGAAGCTCTTAAACGTGCACGAGAAACAGAACAACTTGCTAAAGGTAAGAAGCTAGACTTTCCCGATGAGGGATTGCATAGTGGTGACCTACGTGATTCAGGTGATCCTGCGTTTCAACTTGATAAACCTCGACAACCAAAAGAAGTTAAGACTAAACTTGATCGTGAGAAAGTGTCTTGGTCTAAAGAAGATAAACCAAAGAAAGCTCCCAAACCTAAACCCGAGAGTACTGATCCAATGGATACTGCTGGGCGCACTGATGTTGGTGAGACTGGTGCTATTGAACCAAGAGTTAAAGATGTTAAGACTAAAGGTCCTAAAGATGAATCAAAAATCCATGCTTCTATAGCACGAAAGATTTATCATACAAAAGGATTGGAAGCTGCAAAGTCTTATCTTGAAACAGTTACTCCACATGCTTCTGTAGTTGTAGAAGATATTAAAGATCGCATTGGTATTAATCTTAATAACGTTGATGCTAATCAACGCTTAACTAATATCTTTAAATCTGATATTATTAAACTTGTTCCTGATGCAGCTGAACGTAGTGCGTTACCTGCTGCTATTGAACATGGGTTACCTCTTGAAGGTGATGCTGCTAAGGCTGCTAATCTTTACAAGATAAAGATGGATCAGATTGGTAAGATGGCAGAGAAAGCACAAGTCATCCGTGGCTTGGTTGAGAATTACGTAACACGTATGGCCCGTAAAGCTGGTATGAAAGCAGAAGAAGAGGTTGGTTTTATTCAATCAATACTTAAATCTCCTGGAGTACAAGAAGGACTTAAACCTGGTTCTCAATTTGGTAAAGAACGTAAAATAGAATCGCTTGAACAAGCCCGTGAAGCTATGGCTAAGCAAGGCATTGAACTTGAGTCTGATCTTGCTGAGATTGCACATGGTTATATGACCGATATGTACAAAGCAATTGAAGATAAGAATCTATTTAATAAACTTAAAGTAACTAAGATTGATGACAAGTACGCTATTGTAGATCCAAGATCTAAAGAAGATCATTATGGCTACAAAGTAATTGATCATGGTCCCTTTGCTGGTTGGTTTGTACACCCAGATATTAAGCCTGCTCTTAACTTTGTGTTAGGTGCTTCGGAGCCAGGTCCTTGGATGAAGTCTATTCTTACTGTTAACAACGCAATTAAACGGTCTAACATTAGTGCATCACTGTTCCACGCTAAATCTCTTGCTGAAGCTTTTGTTATGGCCCGCCCATACTTAGGTGAAAAGGTTGGTCACGGCAGTCTTAGTAGTGTCCTTAAGATACTACGTGAAGGTGGTATGGGAGATGTAGCTGACTTAGCTATCCGTGAGGGTGGTGTTAAGCTTGGTATGTCAAGTGTTGAGGACGTAAGCCACACTGCAATCGAAGAGATTGGTAAAATGGCTGATAAACTTCTTGGAGCTTATTCAGATAAGAAGATAATTCAATCTGCATTAGGTAGGGCTGAGAAAGAAACTCTTGGTCGTATTGATAGTTTTACTTGGGACTATGTACACGATGGTCTTAAATTACTTACATTCTCAAAGTTACTAGATCAAGCCGTACATGATCATCCTAATGTTCCTAAAGAAGTGCATGCTAAAGAGATTGGTCGTTTTGTTAACAATAGTTTTGGTGGATTGAACTGGTATGATATTGCTAGACAGTCAAGCAGTAAGTTTGAAGAGTCCATGAAAATGGCATCGTATTCCCCCGAAGGAAGACGTGTTCTTCAAGCAGTTATCTTTGCTCCTGACTGGACAGTATCAACCTTACGTTCATTTACAACCGCTCTACCTAAGAATTTACTCTCACCTGATATTGTTGGTGGTGCTAAGGGATTGTTAAAACCAAAGACTCAAGGTGACTTTGCTAGACTTTATCAAATGAAGTTTGCATTGTTGTATCTTACAGCTCTTAATGGTGTTAACATGATTACCTCTGGTCATCCGATATGGGATAATAAAGATAAGACAAGGGTTGAATTTAAAGATGGAACTACTATGCAAGCTACTAAGCATGCTATGGAGTTTATTCACTTTGCTAGCGACACTGATAAGTTTATTTCAGATAAGCTAGGGTTCTTACCAAAAGCATTTGTTATCTCTACAACAGGATTAGAGTATGCTGGTCCAGGTGCACAGAAGCTTGAAGATCCTTCTCTTGTTGGGAGGGCTAAAGCAGTTGGCAAATCTGCATTACCATTTAACGTACAAGCTTGGCAAGGTGCTCCTCAAGGAGAACAACTTCAACGTATGTTACTTGGAACATTGGGTATGCCAATCTATGGTAAGACTAAAATGCAGCAAGCAAAAGATAACTACGAAAAACGTAGACGTATGATGGAACGTAAAATGAAAGACGCACAGGACGAATAATGAAAATACTAATCATCGATGCATCAGGTGTATGCCTTGACTTTGCTTTACGGTGTCAGAACTTTGGACACACTGTAAAGTGTTTTATTAGACACAATAAGGATGGTAGTCGCTCGATGGTCGGTGATGGTGGACTCATTGAAAGAGTCTCTGAGTGGGAGAAGTATATGAACTGGGCAGATCTAATCTTCTGTACAGATAATATCTTTTACATTCATGGCTTGGAACGTTTTCGTGATAAAGGTTATCCAATTATTGGTCCATCTATTGATACCAATCGTTGGGAACAAGACCGCATGCACGGTGCAGATGTAATGGAGAAGGCTGGTATCACAACCATCCCATCCACAGTATTCAAGAATTACGATGAGGCTATTAAACACGTAATGGATAATCCAAAGCGTTACGTTAGTAAGCCTATCGGTGATGGAGCCAAGGAACTATCTTACGTTGCTAAATCAGCAGCCGATATGGTCTTTATGCTACAGAAGTGGAAGAAGAGTAATGCATACAAAGGCGACTTTATCCTCCAAGAGTTCCACGGTGGTGTTGAATTTGGCGTAGGTGGCTGGTTCGGACCCGGTGGTTTTAACAAGCAGTTTTGTGAGAGCTGGGAATTTAAGAAGTTAATGAATGATGATCTTGGTGTCGCCACTGGCGAGCAAGGCACTATCGTTCGCTATACCTCCGAATCTTACTTGGCATACCAAGTTCTCAAACCGCTTGAAGACTTTCTTCATGGCTTAGCATATACAGGTTATATTGATGTTAATTGTATTATTGACAAAGATGGCTTTCCTTGGCCTCTTGAGTTTACTATGCGACCAGGCTGGCCGCTCTTTCAGATTCAACAGGCGTTGCATAATGGCGACCCCGCTCAGTGGATGCTCGACCTTATCAACGGTGAGGACACACTACGTACCAGCAAGGCAATTGCTTGTGGCGTTGTTATTGCTATCCCTGATTATCCTTATTGCAAGATAAGCAAGAAAGATAACTCCGGTTATCCTTTGTTTGGCTTGACAGAAGAGGACGTAGTCAACGATGTTCATTGTGCTGAAGTCATGTGGGGTAAAGCCCCAAGCATGTGTGATGGTGAAGTTAAGATGAACACACCTATGTTTGTTACAGCAGGTGATTATATCTGTACTGTATCGGGTAAGGGTGCTACTGTAAGCGATGCTCGTGAGAAGGCATACAATACTATTAAGAAGAAGATTGAGATTCCTAATAGTGTTATGTATCGTACTGACATTGGTTGTCGTTTAGAGAAACAACTGGACGTGTTACATGAACATGGCTACGCTAGTGATTGTGATTGGGAGTAATTATGGCTAAGAATTTGCTCCCCCCAATCCCACAAACACCTATTGGTGAAGAGTTCTCTTGGCGTGATTGGTTTAGAAACCTTGGTAATTACATTTCTGTTGCACAGACTGGTGGATCACCTTGGACTATTATTCAAGGTGGTACAGGATCAAGTACTGCATCAGGAGCCCGAGCTAGCTTAGGTATTTCTACTGTAGGACACACAGGGGCATACAATGATCTAACAGGTAAACCGTCGTTAGCTACTGTTGCTACTACAGGTGCTTATAGTGATTTAACAGGTAAACCTACTCTTGGGACTATGGCAGCTCAGAATACTGGTATAACAGCCACTATTACTACTGCTAAGTTAACACTTGCTGGTGCTAATGGCAGTATGACTTTTGTTAATGGTATTCTAACAGCACAAACACAAGCGACATAATGAAGACATCACAACAAGGTATTGAAATGATAAAGTCCTTTGAGGGCTTTAGGACTATGCCATACCAAGACGGTGTTGGTAAATGGACTGTAGGTTATGGTCATATGATTGTATCTGGCGATGGTTGTGTTGTAGGTTCTCCAATTACTATGGGTCAGGCTACTGCATTACTTGCTAGAGATTTGTTTGTTGCTGAACATGCTATTAATGATAATGAATTGTCTCTTACTCAGAACGAGTTTGATGCGTTAGTGTCGTTTGTATACAACGTAGGTGTTGGTAATTTCCAACATTCCACAATGTTACAGAAGCTAAAGAAAGGTGATAATGCGGGGGCGTCTAATGAATTTCCTAAGTGGGATCATGCTCCATCAGATCATGTTAATTCTGGCATTCTGAAGCGTAGATTAGCTGAGCAGAGATGCTTTAGAGGAGAAGGTTATGTGGGATAAAATCAAGGCGTACATCAAAGGAGCTTTTAAGTCCAAGACAATGTGGTTTAGCGGCCTTATAGGGGGTCTAGGAGCTCTTAATGATAACTCCCAATACCTCCATGCCATGTTAGATGATGTGAGCTTTAACGAGCTTATGATCGCTATTTCATTGTCTATTGCTTTTTTACGTATTTTGACTAATACGTCATTGGATGCTAAGTAATGTTTCCATTACCAATATCTGTGTATATTTATGCTACTGTTGCTATTATAACAGGCGGTAGTTTGTTGTATGGACACCACGAACATAATGCTCTTGTTGTGTATAAACAACAAATAGCTGTAGAAGTACAGGCTCAAACTGATAAAGTTAATGAGGAAAAGAAAGATGCTCAAACGATTAGTACTAATGTTGTCACTGCTTATGCTAATGCCCTTAACAGCTTGCACAACAGTGGTACCGGCACCATGCGCTCCATTTCCTACCCCACCAGCGGAACTGATGGCACCCAGTGCACTTCAGAATTTGTTAATGCAGCAAATGAAACAGAAATCCAATTAGAATACTTGAAGCAATGGGTATCTGATCAATGTAAACTTGGTTGTTCTAAGTAGTTAAGACGGCAAGAGGGTATCAAGAACATATGGATTTTCCGTCTTTCTAACTATGGTATCAACGAATTGGCAGGCGTAGCTTGTACCCCCTCATTCATTATATGCAATAAAAAAGCCACCCTTATGAGGTGGCTTCTTCATTTCTACTTCTTGGTTTCTTCGTGTTGATTAGTACCACGTATGACTTCACAAGGATAACTGTCTTCCGTCTTTTTAGCTTTAAAGATCTGATCCCAATTGTTGTCAAACGTCTCTTGGTCTTGCGGGGCAATAGGTTTGTCGCCTTTGCCACCGTCATGTCTACTTCTACGCATTACTTCTCCGTCATAAATATTACTCTAATAAAGATTAGATGTAAGATAATAATGGTGTACATTTTATTATCTTCGTCATAGTCATCAATGTATTCAAAGCCTGCTACTAGTCCTCGAACCAAGTCAAATGAGATTTCACACATATTCACAAGCTCCATTTACACAAGCTAATTCATGGTGATTGATTGTAGAGTCGTCTTCTTCAAATGCATTGAACTCTTCCCAACTAATCTCTGGGAATGAGGCTTTAGCAGCTTCGTAGACTTCTTTTGTACAATCTTGATATGGTGCTTGTTGATAAGAGTGATCATTGAATGGTAGGAAACTGACCCCCCCTACATCATCAAAGTTCTTGTAAACCCATGCGCCGACTTCCATCCACTCTTCTTCACGTACATATACTGTAATAGAGGGGTTGTGTTCACACCAGAATTGTTTGAACTTAAGGTAATGCTCAAGCTGTTCTACTGCTGACCATTGCTTACGTAAGACTGAACCTTCAGGAGCTTTTTGTGGGAATGAGAACACAAGGTTACTTTCATTCATTACATCAACTTCTACGGGTACACCCTTTTCTTTAAGGAAGATAGCAAGTGGATCTTTTATATCTGCACGTACAGTGCGAATGTAATAATCACTATGTCTAGGATGAATACCACTAGCCGAGTCAACCAACTGACTAACTGTACCGCTAGGCTTAACAGTAGTAATAGCAGCAGACTGTGGAATGCCAAGTTTAGCGGCCCATTCTTTGTTAGTTTCAACACAAACATCTTTAAGGTGTCTAAGACCCCACTCACTTACTTGCTGCCCAAACAAGACATTGTCGAGGATTCCTGTGAGGCTAACACCAAGGAGCCGTTCTTCTTCTGCGTTTCTTTGCCAGACTTTCCGAATGTACTTGAAATCGGTGAGAGTCGACTGAAAAGTCCCAAGGATTGTAGCAATGCGAACCTTTCGAGATACGTCTTCGATAGTGTCGCTTGCTCGTATAACAGCCTCAGTAAGGTTGCAGAATCCGCATGGTCTGAGAATGATTTCACCGCAAGGGTTTGTTCCAAATTCGTAATCAGCCTCTCTGCGTCCTGTAGCTGCAGCTTGCAATTGTGCAGATACTCGGTTAAAGATGCCACGCTCTCCAGATTTTGATTCATATAGTGATTGCCACTCTTTCATAAAGATGCCGATGTCCGGCTTTTCAGTATAAGCTACTGAGTTGTTAGCTAATGCTCGTTGTTTTTCATCTTCCCACCAAGCGCCATTCTTGGCGTTACGCATACGCTCATCCGTCAGATTTGACAAGGAGATCAGAGCACTGCGTCGTACACCCCCCACTACTACAATTTGAGCAATCTTGCATACTAAGTCATGGCATTCGACGGAGTTTAATCTACGTCCAGCTGCTTTCTGAAATAGCTCGATCGCAAACTGGAATAAGTCCATGAGTGGTTTTGGTCCACTGGCACGTCCTCCGAAGGTTTTAAGTCTAGCTCCAGCTGGTCTGACTTTGGAGTAATCAATTGCCGGGATGAGGCCAGTATAAAGCAATCCAAGAAGTTCACGAAGTGCTGTAGCCCATCCTTGTTTTGAGTCAGCCACCACAATAGTCGTATCAGTAAGCGTGAATTCCGAAGCGATTTGCGGAAGCTTTTGTACATATTGTCTTTCTACAGAGAAGCCTAAGCCTGTACCATTCATGAGAATGAACATAGCTTCGTCAAAGGCACGAACATCATCAATAGGTAAGTAAGAGCAGTTATAACCTGCAATGTTATCACGTTCTAGAGCCGGTCCTGCTGTCATAAGGGCACGCATGGATGGCATTAGATCTAGATTGTAGATTGCATCGTATACTTCTTTGTATGGGAATGTCTCAGGGAAGCGTTTAGCCCAGAAATCACAGTAACGTGTAACTGTTTCCCCCCAATTCTCACGTCTACCTTGATCAGGGATCCAACGAGCGTAGCGTGATTTGTGAATGTATTGCTGATAGTCGGTTAAGTTGTTACTCATCAAATGGTTCTTCGTCCAGTTCTTTTTCTAATTCATCAGCGAGTTCTTCGATTAGATCTTGGAATCGCTCTACAATATCCTCACTAGTGATTTTAAGCATCTCTAGTAAGGATACTTCATCTATGCGACGTAAACGGTCGAATATATCTACTAAGGTTAGCATTGTGACCTGTCACTGGGATGCTTTGCATCTTTATACCGATCATCTAGGTCTGGTCGTGTTTTGGTCATGTTAGATAAAAACATCCAGCAACAGCCAAGATGATCAATATGTGGAAGGCCACTTTCTGCGTCAATGTCTTCGCCTCTTTGTAAAGCAGCGAGGTGGCGGAGCATAGCAGCAGTGAGACGACTATAACTAATACCATTTCTCCAATTATGCTCGTCATACTTCTTAGCTCCAAAAGTTAATACCTTGGCAAGACCTTCTAGAGCATCGAAGTCTAGGAGATCCATTCTAGGTTTGTCGTTATCATACTTGAGCCCCCCTTCGGGGATCATGTCTTTAATGTCGTTTTCTGTGATCATTTGTGTTGGTAATACGCTACTGCTAGCAGAGCTAGCCCTACTATTAGTAACATACATTTCCTTAATTTGCTTGTCTAATTGAGGCATGCGCCACGTCAGTTTTTGTTGATCTGCTCCAGGTCCCACAAGACGTGCATTGATATCGTTGATATGTCCCTGAAATAGTGCGAGCACTTCCTCGTTTTTGGAGTTGAGTTCCCCCACAGTTGGGGCATATGTGTTCATCTTTTCCGTCATAAACATTCCTGTTAGGATGTGATTTAATCCAAGGAAGGACTTTGTGATATACTTTCTCAAGTAATACAACGTCTTGCTTGTTGTACTTTTCCATGATCTTCCACGCATTGGGATCGCCATTCATACAGCGTACCCACAATCCATGACCTTCATGTCCTGTTTTAGAGCCAAGGCCTAGGCGTTGCGCTACATAATCAAGTTTGTTAGAAGGGAAGCGGAAGTTACTACGCATTGTCCGTAATAGGTCAATCTGCTTATATGGAGCTGGAGGAGACATATCATTTAACAAGAACTCCTTGTTGAGTGTTGGCATGTCGAACTTAGTGCCGTTGTAGTGAACAACAGCATCTGCTTCGTTAATCATGGTGTAAATCCGCTTAAGCATTTTCTTATCGCTGGATTGATGCACTGAATCGAAGAAGATTTCTTTTTCACCTAACCATTTAGCAGCCCAGCACATTACGTACGAAGACTCCTGCAGTTGGTTAATAGAGACGTTCTGTTGCCACAGCCCCCATACGTGAGCCGTATTGGGACTTGTTTCAATATCTAGTAATAGAATCTTCATTGTTAGTACTCCATAGTCTTGTGAGCTTGCCACAAGAGATTACCAATGGAGTCAACAAGACCTTCATTATCTCTCATTGTTTCTTGACCTAATGTATTAAACAACATGTGCATTAATTCATGGTAGAATGTAATACCTTTAAGATCATGTGGTTTAATATTGCTATCGAACCAGATTTCACCGTCATCATATCTACATAATCCATGTGCATCTGATTTAGAAAGACCATCTTTTAATAATACATTAATGGTCTGTCCACCTAGTTGAAAACTACTGGGAAGTTTGAACTGTTTCATTAGTAGCTTTCTTAGGACGACCACGAGCTAACATAGCGTCTGCATTAGCCCAACAAGCGTCAAACTGAATAGTAGATGGATTTTGGTTTTTGTCTAGTAACGCATCAAGGAATGTATTAGCAAATAAGCTACGCTGACTTACTGATACACCCTCTTTGAATCCTTCTAAGAACGCACCCCGTAAGGCGTTGTTCATATCTTGATCTGTTACACGTTGTTCGTGTAGTGTGGCAATTGCCATATTATTGCATCCCTTCTGGTCCTTCGACTACAACAACGCTACGTGTGTCAACGAGTTGTACTCCGTTATTAATTAAGATATCCATAGCCATTTCAAGTAATAGATGTACTTGATTTGTGCTAAGGTTGGCATGGAAGTCTACGCTCCCATCCGCCATTTCGATTATCTGATGTATTTTCATGTGAGCCATTCTGGCGGCAGACCATCACGCAAATCTGACCACATAAAGCCAGCCTTAGTTGCCCAGTCTCCGTAAGAAGTTTTAGATCCTTTTCTTAATTTAACTCGTGCATTCTGGAAGAAGATATAGAAGGTATGGTCAGGATATTGTTCCTTGACCCATATCATCTTCTTTCTATCTTCAACAGTCAGCTTACCTTTAGTTTCAATGTAAACCTTGTCTTTTACTTTCCAGTCAGGAATGTAAGTTCTTATGGCCTCAGGTTGCTTGAACTTCAGGCGGTCCGGTTCGTATGTCACTGAGTCCGGGATCAGAGTCCTGAACTTCGCTTCGAACTTCGACTTGTAGGCTTGGAGGAACCCAGAGTTCTCCTTGACTTCTTTGGATATAGAGGAGCGCCCCATTTAAGTTAATGTCGTGTGCTTCATTTGTGTAAATCTCTTTCACATAATTGTACATGTCAACAGCATTAGAGCAATAATCAATTGCATCATGATGGTGTTGCATGAACTTAGGCCATTTCTGTCTTGCTTTGCCGTCATAACCTGGTATATTGTCTGATACGTCTCCTAAGATTAATTGCTTGTAAAAGCTTTTTAATCCTTCAATGGGAGTTACGAACGATCGTTCTTTGTTTACAAAGTTAAAATGATGACCAGAGATCATCTTTAAGTCTTTGTCAATAGAACAGACAACAAAGGACATAGGATCCTCACAGTCTGTGGCAGCGATACCGATAAGATCGTCTGCTTCACAGCCTTCTGAGATAACCGCATTCCATGTTTCGACAAGGTAATCCCTGCACGCCTGTAGATGTACAGGCTTGGGCTTGTCTTTACGATTGGCTTTGTACTCTGGATAGATGTCATAACGGAAGTTATCCTTGCCGGTCAAAAAGCAACGGTATTCGTTACTTTCTGACTCACGCAGGATATCACGCATCATGTTTTCTATCCGAAGTACAGCAATCTCTTCAGGTTCATGTTCGGCACTAGCAGAACAGCGATATGCAACGATATCACCGTCTATTAGTGCTTGCATTACTCTACAGTAGGCATATCAAACTCTACCATTTCGCTTTCTATTTCTTCGATTGTTGTTTTCTTTTTACCGAAGACGAAGTCCTCAAGTTCTTTTGCGGTGGCAATGACGTCGGATACTTTGAGCGACTTAGCACCCACAGAAAGAATTGCTGTAGCGTTGCTAAGAGACGACTGACGAATGATGTAGACTTGACGTGCTGCTCGTTCTTCTGGGGTCTCGTACGTACTACGTGGGGTTGGGCTTGCTGCCTTGCTTCCAGCACTACTTGCTGGGGCTGCTTGACTACCGTCGGCTTTCTTGGCACTGACGAACTCGTCGTACCCTTTGTCGTTTTTGGCTTCTGTGACTTCAAATGTTTCTCCTTCTTGTGCTTTAGATAAGATTGGGTATACAAACTTCTTGCTAGATACTACGTTACGTGTTGATGTTTTACCATCACCAGTAAAGTTAATCTTAGCAATTTGGAATGATCCACGATCATCAATAATAACACCGTTAACTGTAATTAACATACTTTCCTTTTTCTAATGATTCATTGTGGGGCCATAGTGGCACTCACATGCTAATGGTATATTTGGTTTAACTCCGAACATCCTCTCAAAGTTGGTCGGCATGTCTGCGAAGCTATCCTCAAATAATTTAATAGTTCTTTCTACTTCTACATCGTCTACATCTACGAGGATACTGTCATGGATAGTTCCAATAAGACGTCCTCTAATTCCTGCTCGCTTAAACCTTTTCGCAAAGCATACTCTGATAATTGCCATGATGTCATGACCAGTTCCTTGTACAGGGTGATTTGTTAGTGTTGTCCATGGGATTGCTAAGTTTCCTCTGAAATCTCGAACCAGATCGAAAGACCACTCACGTCCCTGAGGCCCAATAATAGGAATTCGTTGACTGACTTTACGTGCCCAGGTTTTGTGACAACTATCCAGTCCTTTATATTTGGTGAAGAACTTATCTCCAATAGATTCCCAATACTTAACCGTGCTATTGGTTGTTGCGAATTCGGGGTCTTTGGAAAAGGCGTAAGCACTTCCACGATAGATAGTCCGGAAGAGGTATTTCTTTGCGATAAGTCGACTAGGTAAGCCAAAAGCTCGTTCATTCTCGCTGTGTAGGTCTCTGCCTTCAAGAATCTCCTCCATTCCTATTGGATCTTGTGATAACCAAACTGCTGTCCACCATTCCAGGGCTTTTGCGTCTGCCTGTATAATCATTTCTTACAAGTAAGAGCACATGTTGGGTGTGCTTCTTTAGGATGAAATAGTTTGTCATACACATCACGATTAAACATCATGAGAGCATCTTTAAAGTCTGAAGCTCCATGAATAGCGATGTATTCACTAAGATTAGACATGACAGTGTGTTCCCAAGACTCCGCTGCTACTAGCGCTAGCTCCTCTGAGATGATCATTGCTTGTTTCAGCTTGCCCATATTCACTCCTTACAAAGTTCTGCATCTCCGGAGGCATATTCTGGAGATTTGGTTTGGTAGATGATAGTCTACCGGTCCATGTTGTTACTTGATTGAACTGCCCATGGATTTTGTTTTTAGGCCAATGCATTTCTTCATTGATCTTGATGAAACCTTGATAGAACTCATTGACTTTGGTTAGCTGTGCTATTTTAAGGAGGAGCGGCACTACACCAGTTTTGTCTTTAAGTTTACGAAGTGTGTCTTCATTGGTGGACCAAAGTCCGTCTTTCTTTAATTCGGTACCTTTAATAGGTTTAACGAGTCCATCCAAGTGATGAGTTTGTCGATCAATCGAATAGCGAGGCTGTCCGAGCTTTCCCCCTGACTTATATAATCCTGCCAGGACACGTCTTTCTTCCTCAATAGTGCCTCCATAGAGATAGGCACTAAGGTGATCAGTGCTATTGAAGTTAACAGGTATATGAGGATATCTAGACCCAAGTTCCGAAGCGATTTTACTGATTTCTTCAGAAAGCTTGTTACTTGCTTCAAGAATTGCGTCAAGGTCGACTGGGATGCCATTGTATTCCATTTCTTCTAAAGTTAGTAAGTCCTCACAACAGAGATGGATTAGACGCCATTGTTGTGGTTTTAAGATACTTAGTTGTTTGTGGTATAATAACAACGTTGTTTTAACGTCATTGATGTTGTATTCCGATAAGATGTCCCAAGGAACAGCATCGGTATCAATACTTTTTTCCCAATACTCAGTCTTTACTACATCTGTTTTTTGTGGGAGTTCATACTTTTCCAAGCAAGTAGTGAGGCTAGGATACTTAGTACGCTGACGGCTAATAACATACTCAGCAACTTGACAATCAAAGACTCGTTTGTCCAAGGTATCAATGCCGTAGCGACGCAACCAATGAAGGTCGAACTTAATGTTAAATCCAATAAGTAGCTCTGCACTGTTAATGGCTTGTTGTAGTAGTCGTAATCCCTCACTATCGGGATGCACGCAATTATGTGTAGTGCCATCAGTCCAAGCAACAGAAACAAGTTTGTTAGTAACATCGAATGGGTTTCCTTTATTAGAAGTGGTACACTCTATGTCTATTGATAATAGTTTCATCGACCAGTGGCAATAGGATTATAGATTGTAGCAGGTGCTTGTCCGAAGGTCATTGCGCTACCTGCAGATTCGCCAGTGGCTGTATAGAAGAATGTTAGTGAGTCAGCAAATGTTGTTGTGCTGATGAGTAGGAGTGTAAAGATGAGTAGTTTCATACATCCGCCTGAAAAGTACTGGTTTGGATTTCAGCATATAGTCGTTGGTTGAGTGTGTTGTTATAGATTGTGTTACATTTCTCACAGAACACATCAGCATCTAGTAGGTTTTCAAAGACACCAAGCGTATGTGCTTCATAGCCAACACTATGTGGATCAATTGGTTCTAGTAGTTTACATTTTCTAAGTACGACATAACATGGTGTAAATCGTTTTTTTGTCATGATGGCATATCCATGTAACGGGCAATGCCCGGATTGATTTGGACTTCAATACGTCCATGTCTCATTTCTGGTAATGTGTCAATATCACCAGTGAGCTTATTTTTAGAGATGTTTAGGAATCTGACATAGTCCCAGCCTTCATCATAGATCTTACCGATGCCTAGAATCCAGTCAGCTTCAGCTTGTTTGGATGTTTTTGCATTAGCAACGTTGTTCATGGTGAGCCACCGCTGGCCGTCACCCGAACCGTCTGCTTGCGTAACACCGATAACAGGACCATATTGTTTGGCTAGTTCACGAGCCCATACGTAGATTTCACCTAATCGGAGATCTTCACGGTCATTCTTGAATCCACGGATTTTATCGATCTGATCAAGGATGATAAGTTCAGGATCAAGCTGGGCACAGAGACGTTCGATGTCGGTAGCTGACATAGATACCCCGTCAACCATCTTAAAACGGTCACCAAGGCGTTTATCGAACTCAGCCTTGGCATGTGGTATATCTCGAAACAACTCTACGTGTGTGAGCCCTAAGGCAGCTTGGTAACAACGTACCATAACCTTGTCACACTGCTCTTCGTTGTTAATCCAAAGGACAGTACGCTTGGCTTGTTGAGCCATGCGAGTAGCTTCTGAAGCTAGGAAGGTAGTTTTACCTGTTTCAGGTCTTGCAAAGATGAAGCCAAAGTCACCTTTACGTAGGGAACCAAGAGATTTATTAAGGGAATCGAGTCGCCATCGCAACCCAGGCGTGGCGTAGGTTTGTTGATGTAGTGTAGCTAAGTCCGTAGTCGTGAACTCAAACTCATCTTTATCAACAAGTTCTTCGGCAGTTTCTAATTGTTTAACAAGTTTGTTAACATCTTCTATGCTTTTACGGCCTTCACTAGCATCGTAAGATACCAGAGCTAGCTGCGACAATACAGTTTTCTGCTTATACGCTTTAAGCAGATCCGCAACTAACTCCGGTCTTACATGGCAGGACCTAATAGTCTCGAGAACAGCTCTGTGTGTTTTATCAATCTTTCCAGATGTTTCACAGATGATCTCGAATTCCTCGACAGTAATGTCGGTATCATGTTTGGCATGATAGTTGTCAAGGATGGACAAGAGAGTTGATAGTTCTCGTGTAAGTTGCTTTGGAGCAACATATTTACGATAATCTATCCAAGTTTGTTTAACAAGTAGAGACTTCAATACTTGAAGTTCTATCATATTAAGCTTTATTATTATGTTATTAATATATTATTAATTATTATATATAAATATTATAACATGGATTTTTTAGTTTGTCAAGAAGTATTTGATCTTTTCATCAGTATATTCTTTTGGATCTAAGTTAGTGAATACACACATAGCTTTGAGTCCAATTGATTGACTTCGGTTGACAATATCATGTGCGTTTTTCCACTTGTCTGAGTCTAACCAGACTAGGATACCACCACAAATACCTTTTAAACGCATCAGAAGGGGTGTAGAAGCCTCTGAACCCCATAAGGGCATGGCGTAGCCTTGCCGTGCTATCTTAATGGCGCTAAGGAGGTCTTCTGTGAGAATTAGAACATTCTGCTTTTTACCCAAAGGATACAATAAATCATGGATTTTACCCTGTGATTTGTATTTGCTATGAGCATTTGTAGCAAAATTACGACCTTGATAGGCCATTAATTCTTCACCTTTGTACAATGGATAGATAAGTTGTTCTTTGGAAGGCGACCACAACATTCGATAAAGCATTCGTTCGGTCGGGGTAATTCCGTACTTATCAAGCCACTTTACAGCGATGTGTGGTAAATTAGCAACACAGTCATGTGGTAATTTAACAACAGTTGTATCAATAGTGTTGTTTTTTGGCACATAATACTTAGAACCTGTTGTATATCCGCAACCAAAACAGTAAGCGGAGCCGTCGTCATAGACGCCAAGGTTGTCTTTAGAGCCACATTTTGGACATCCCTCGTGTTTAACGAAGGTTGCCATTAGTAAATATGTTTACGGATAGGTGATGGGAAGTAGACTTTAGTAGTCTGAACCTTCTGCTTTTTCGTCGTACGCATTTAAGTCATCTCTTTCTGTATATTCAATATCTTCAGCAATTGTAAGGAAACATTTGTTACACATATCAATGTAGTCACCAGTTACAACAGCTTTACGAGTTGCCTCGAAGTCAGTTAATACGCAATTACACGATAGACATCTCATGTGCGTTTTCCATTATATGTGCGTAGCTCTTCGTTCAACGCCTGTTTTTGGTCTTTAGTTAGGGACTTGATGACATCTAGATAGCGGCGTTCCCATTGCTTGAGGTTGTTGTACTTTTTTGTCAATTCTTCTATTTCAGCTTGTTGCTGGCGAAGCATGGTGGCTACCAAGTCATATATCTGAATTGGTGCTGTATTTTCTTCAAGGTTATAGAATTTCATCATTGCATCAGCTAATTCATTTGCGTTCATTCGCAGTTCTTCCTTAGTCGTTTAGTCTTGTCTTCGTTGTCGCTAAAGTACTTACACACCTTACCTTCTCTTGGGCTGTCCACAAAGTAAGACTGATACTCTGGTGTTGCCCTTGCGGTAAAGCGATAACATCTCTCACGCTTCTTACAGGTTTCGTCCCTGCACATTGTTATATCAGCCATTTTCTTGTGCCTTTCTTAGTCCAGCTTGATAGCCAGTTTCAAATCCACCGGCGTGGGCGATGCCTTCGTGGTGGCTTGCGTTTTCAATCATGCGTTCAATGCGCTGGTTTAACGCTTCTATTTCAGCGTATAGCTTAGAAATTGTTACTCCATTCAAATATTTAACGATTGCTAAGTTATCTATTTCAGCTTGTTGCTGGCTTAGCATTTCTTCATACTTACTTGTTATTCTTTCAATTTCTACTTCTTGATGGCGTAGCATGTTTTGTATGCGCTTATTAAACAAACCATTAACATCTTTTTCGATGTACATTTTTGCTAAGCCATCTGCTAATTCATTTGCAGTTGGTTTTAGTAACCAGTCTGCATGTTTATCTTTTGGGTTCATGCTGCCTCCGCATAGAATAGCGGTGTTGATGTAGTCATCTCATCAGGACGTTCAATAGCATCACCGTTGAATGAGATCTTGTTTACAGGAAACTCGATGTTAAGACACCCCATACCATCGGAGCCCTCAATGGCGACGATTTGATCACCTTCTTTGAAGTTACGTTTACGATCACTGGATGGAATAATAGCCCATAGTTGACCGAATGTTTCGAGAGCTTCTGCTGTTAATCCTACAAGGATACGATCATCTACTTGTTGTTGCCAGAATAAGTTAGACATATGCTTCCTTTATGATTGCTTTACTGTATGATTCTAGTGTAGTACCTTCTAAACCTGGTGCTGTGTTCACTTCTAGTGCGTAACACTTGTCATAGTGTGCGTTGTAGATAATGTCAACAGCACCAAAGTCTAGACCGAGGGCAGCCACTGCCGAAAGAGCTGTTGTTCTGAGATCGGTTGGCTCGATAATGTCATCACGACAAAATACAAAGCCATTAGCATGATTGCGAATGAGGAAATCGCTATCAGGTGAATTAGTACTACGTCTTTTTTCTTGTAGATCGATGACTTGATTTCTGAATACATGGACACGGAATTCTTTCTTCTTTTTAATATATTTAGTATATAATGGTGCGTCTACTAGTTCTTCAGGTGATCGTGCAATAACAATACCAAGACCACTATGAGCACGAGTAAGGGTCCGAGCAAAGACCGTATGTCCACTATCCAACCATTCCAATGCAGTATCATAATCTGTAGTCCATTCTGGGCACGAGACTTCAAAGCGACGCCACTGGCTAAAAGTAAGCAACTTATCACTAGCAAGGCGTACGTTATCAGGATCATTGTAAATACGACAATTTGGTATGTTACGAAAAGGACTGCTACTACCCCAATTAATAAGTACCCTAGAACGTTTGAGAAAAGGGACACGATCATCTCTAATGGAGAGTACATTCTTCTGTAATTTCTCGGAAAGGAACATCTGTAAAGTCCTTGCTGACCGACTCCCTGCCTTGTATTTCATCACTGCTATTTTGCTGCTTAGGCGATGTTGCTTCATCTATTACTCCCATTATTGACTCTGTTACACAATCAGCACATACAATACGATACTGATTAAGTTTGTTTTTGTATTTGAATGATGTCATGTCGGCTTGATTTTCTTTAAGAGCACCGCCACATTTATCACATTCATGATGTTGTACAACGTTTTTCCATAATGCTTCTGGTATTTTAATATTGTTGTACATCTCAACAGTTTCTGCTGGTTTAACGTCACCTAACCACAGAGAATGACCGCAGTTTGTTGAGTAGGTAGAGCGAACGACACCAGTAGCATATCCAGATTTAATTAATGCATGGATATCATCAATGTTTACTTTAGGGGCTGCAATGCCTACAAAGTCAATGCCACCAGTAGGCCATACTGTTTTACCACGAACACGAATCATATTATTAGATTGTACTTCGATAAGTTCTGTGATTCTAATTAATGGTTCATCGTTAAACTTAAAAGCATGAGGGCCATGAATCGTAGTTGAGATATTCGGGATATGTTGTGTCTTGGGGGAAGTATGCACTACTACCCCCGATGGCTTTGGGCGATAAGCCTCATAGCTTTCTGTTTCTTCTGCACCTTTAAGACCATATGAATAGATTTTATTGGTGTCAAAGAGTTTTGCAGATTGGAACTTGCTTGTTTTACGATTGACTAACCATTCAATCATACCACCCTCAGATGCGATGTAGATCATATCACTGGTTTCAATGTATGCTAGTGGACGCTCACTATTACGAGTAATGTTGAGTTTGCCAGTCTCACGATCATACCAGATGAATGCAAACGCACCATTGATTTGACTGAGAACTTCTTTAGCAGGCTTTTCATTGAATGCATGGGCGATAGCATGGCTATCAACTTCTACTTCTTTGTTGAAGTCTTTTTGATTGTGCAACGTGCCATTGTGTACAAGACAGATCTTACCTTCAGCAAATGGATGAGCATTTTCTGTGTTTACAGTACCACGAGTTGCATAGCGGTTGTGACCAACAAGAACATTCATGCTGTTGATTGCTTTGGTACGGAAGTCGCCCCATTCATCACAGCGAAACATCAGCTGTGGTTCTACGGCTTGTTTAAGGATACGTGCTTGTTTATTTTTATAGATACCAAACACACCTGTTGAGTCTTCACCACGGATACTATCAGATACTAACATGCTTTGAAACATGTCAAGATCTGAGTGTACGAATCCTGATGGTGATTTGGATATCATTGCGACAATCCCACACATAATTAAATCCTTCCGTCCATTATACTTTTGGTACTGTTATTAATAAATAACTTGCTAATTGCAAAGTCTTCTTGCATTTTCTTTTCGAAGTTTAGTGATTGTAACAACGTAAAGTACTCACCAAAGACCATATTGCCGAAGTTACTGTAGTTACCGTTTTGACTAATAGTTTTAATGCGTGTTTCAAGTTCTTCCGATTCTAATGTAGTTGCATAACGATATAGACGATATAAGAGATGCAACCAAGTAAAGACAACGTTACGATCTTTTGTACCACGAAGATGACGAAACTCAATCGTTCCATATTCGTTAAGAGGTTTAACATTTAAACCGGTGTATTTAGACCAAAACTTGTAAAGATCACCACTATGCATAAGGCCTTTGAAGCCGTTGTAATATTGTGTATTACCAATAGGAACACAGAAGATAGATTTCTTACGTTCACTACCTGCGAAGTCATACAATAGATCTTCAAAGCATTGATACAAGATAACAATGTTATAGATTTGTTTAAGAGTTAATTCACGACAGTTTAAATGAACATGAACACTGGTACGAGGACTGAAGTGAACTTTTGCTGGTAATTCAGCGTAGAGATGGTTAATAGCTGCTTCAACTTGATGTGGTGTGCTTGGAGATGAGATAAACTCACGACCTGCATTCCGTAATGAACCATCGCTTGCCACACTCCAAGAGTGGGTAAGTTTAAATTCAGTGTCGTCGAGATTCTCAACTTCAACTTCAATACCAGTAAGTGGTCCATTGTATTGTGAAAACTGTTGATTATCAGTAAGCAGTTCGTTTTTATTAACTTTCAAGCTAGGAAAGTCACGGAGTTCACATAATTTCACGTTCGGATTCCCGTTCAAAGTCGGGGGCTGTAATCTGCCCAGATTTCGTAATATGTCCGATAGCACCGTATCTGTACCAGAGGATATAGTCATCTTTCTTTCCTTGTGATAGTGCCATGTTACGGCTTAGTGCTACTGATTGATAGTTTTTGTTATTAAGTAAGTCAAGGGCTTCTTTTAAGCTGTGATACTTTGGATCAAAAGCTTCTCTAATCTTTTCAAAACAAGGTAAGTTATCACGTCCTTGTAATGATAGATACTGAGTCATTGGAACATCAAATTGACAATTGTTTTGATGAATGCCACGTTTCCATTGACGCTCAGGTCTACGACTAAAGAACATAGCACGATCTTTGTGTTGAATGTATCCTGTTTTAGGGATACGAAAGAAGATCTTAGCTTGTGTGTTATAGTTAAGGATGATAGTACCAAGAGTATCAGACTGTAGTTCAAGCTCAGGGAACTTTTTACCAAGTGTACGCATACGTTGGAATTGGAAGATACCTGTGGTTTTATCCATTACAACTTGCACAAAACTTCCTTGATACTTGCGTTCGAAGTCTTCAAAGATTTGATTAGGATTCATCGTCTAGTTCTTCTTCAAAATAGTCATTGCATACTTCAAAACCAATGATCTTGAAGTTACTGTTATAATGGCGGATGATATCATCGTTCATACTAGTCTCGGTAACACCTCATTGATACGAGCCAATAAAGACTCATCAGAGTTATTGATACAGTCTTGGATCATAGATCCTACTTCGTCAGGGATTGTGTGCCCATCACGAACAAACTGTACAGCTTTTTGTGTTTGATTGAATGCCCATTCTTTGAGTTCATCGCTTTGTAACCAAGCGTTAGAAGCTGTGCGATACTCAACACCATAAGATTTAGGACGGTAAGCACCAGCTTTGCCATACAAACTGCGACGCTGTGTGTCTTTGTCAAACGCAACCATTTGAGCACCAACAAAGAGATCCATAGCTTTGATTAGATCGAGCTTATCAAGCTCAGGAGCTTCGATGTGAATATGACCACCAGCAGATCTTAATGATTTATCTTTACTACGTGGTCTAGGATTAGGAGTGCCGTAGTTCCAAGCATTAAAATCAGGTTCACATCCAAAAGTCTGTGCTGCATCTGATGCCAATTGCGATTTAGAAAACTTAGCGCTTGGAGTATGAGTGACAGTGAGACCAAGATCAGCAGCACGTTTAGTGATCCAGCTAAGATTGTAATTAATGACACGAATGAACTCCTTTACATCGTTGGTTGGTGGTGTGTTGAATTCAACGGTTACGTTGTCTTCTTGAACATAGCAACCTTCACCAATCGGCATTGGTTCATCTTTGCTACCACCGATGAGACCAACAGATGAGATGAACTCACCAGTTTTAGATTGAAGGAATGTTTCAGGATCGCTACCTACACGTACATATTGGTTCCACATAATTAATGATTCCTTTTCATTTTATGTTTAATCTGATTGATAGTAAATTCTATTTCACCTGTTGAGCAAGCCCACTCAGGATGCCACTGAAAGCCTAACGCATTGATTTGAGGAAAGTATACAGCCTCTGGCTCAACTCTAACCAAGGTTGGGTCCACCCCATCCCCAAGATAGTGATTACTAAGAGGATGATGACTCCAAGCCAATAGATCATGTTCGATCTCCCAAGGATACATTTGTTGATGATGTACAGATGTGGTATCAAACTGCATACCTTCTTTGCTTTCTACTGCATGACCACGACCATTTGCATGGTTGGTTACATCTTGAACTAACTTGCCACCAGCGAATGCACAAGCTAGTTGAGCACCACGACAACTACCAATGATCAGAGCTTTTTGAGCAATGGCTTCAGTGATTGCTAGTTGCTCAACCATATCCCGACTGGAGAGTGTATCACCAACATGGCTATGTGTGTTTTTACTACGATAAAGGCTAGGATGGATATCACCACCACCTTCAAAGTGTATAGCATCATAAGAAGCTCCGGGTTTCCAAGTGATTACGTTATTGAAAAGATCACAGATTTCATCTGCAACTCCAGTACCCATTCTAACAAGTGCTAATGTGCTCATACTGGTAACAACTCCCCTTCAGATGTGTATTTCTTGGTTACAACAGGTGCATTACCTGTTTCTACTACGCTGTCAACTGTGAAAATACCATATGGTTTCATTGGATTCTCACGAGCAAGGCGTTCAGCACCTTGTCTAGCAGTGCGTTCATCAACGAAGAACTCAGTTGGAGCTTGTTTACGGGCAAATGATTGTCCACCAATAATTCCACCGCCACCATTGATAACATCAAGGTCAAGACAGCTGACTAACCAGATTTTACGTATTGCCATGTACGACTCCTAATATATTATCTAAGCGTTGTTGCAACATTGCACGAGTAGCACGCTTTGCTTTTGGTGGTTGGCAAGGACGTACAAGCCCTTTAATCATGTTACCACTGTTAGGATTGAACGTTTCAGGTGAATTGTCAACAAATCCATTACGAATAAATGCTTTAAGGATGCGATCATGTTGATACACAGCACCTTTACGACGTGATTTGTAGAAATAGCCTTGCATTACACCTTTAGCAAATTTATAACGAGCACAGCTAGCAATCATTTTGATCATGAGATCTTCAAGTTCTTGTGGTACGTCAAATGGGCAATAGAATTGACCGAGTTGCCATACACCACAACAATATGTTGTGTATGATTGGTGAATACGTTGTAATATTTTACTTTGACGGTCTAAACTACCGTTTGGATGCTCGAAGATAGTCCAAAAGGCACCATTATGGTCAAACAAGATGGAATATGTTATGTTATTTATAACAACTTTGTGGCCTGTTGGATTGGCTTGTCGGTTTATTACACCAACATCAGGAATAGAGTTGAAGAACGCCTCTGTTTCAGCGGCTGTAAATATACTATAGGCCATTGTTGATTACCTCTTTAATTAACTTAGTATAAAGATGACTAGGCATTGACGCCCCCTTAACAAGCTTAAGATGATTCTTATTACGCTCAAAACGAGCCCATAAATCCCATCCAATATCAGAAAAGCACACATCGTATGTGTATTTGTTCAGCTTTTTAATGAACATTTGTATCTCTTTTCAGTCAAATATTTGCGTCGGTTCAAGGAAACTACAGAGCAGATCAAAGTCTCTTGACGATAATCCTTTCTTACTAAGTATTACTGGGTTACAACCAAAGCGTTCACGGAATGATTCAAAGAATGACATGAACCCATTATTCATGTCTACTGCTAATGTTAAACCACGGCCTTTATTTAAGTCAGAGATGTAGAAGTAACGATAGTCGTCAAATTGTTCTTCATCCATTAATATTCTCCAGATTTAATCATTTCAAGATCAGCACTGTCAGGTGCTGGGTGAGTCATAATCAATTCATCAGTCCAGCAATAGGTAGTAGCACCGTTTGAGACCCATTGAACTTTACAAGGAGCATACATATGATCTTGGTAATGATATTCCCAGACTTGTGTATCTAATATAATGCCCCAGTTGATTGGATTGACTCGCTGGAAGGCATTAGCAGCCTTAGGAACGACTACAGTGCCTTTGGTGAAGCCTAGGTAGCCTGCTTCTTTCTCTGCAGCAACACGGGCCTCATATGGCATGTTGTAGCCTCTGATTTCTGGCTCTGGTTCGCTTTCGAACAGATCTTCGGCAACTGGAAGTTCAACTTCGACGTAGAGATCACAGTTTCTATTCTTTGGTTGAATGCCTTGTTCGGGTTCAGCAGGTAACACGAGAGGGCTGTCTTCATCAAGTAAGTCTTCCTTTAAATCAAGCATTGGTGACGATTCCAATCTCAATTCCATTACGAAATAGTGTAATAGGATTGTTAGGGTATTCTACAACTAATGCATGTTGTGCTCTTTTAGCACGAATTACAGCACGTTCGTAGGTTTTAGATGTTCGACTATTGACATGTTCATACTCATGACCGAATTCATCTAATTCTAATTTATGGATATAGTAACGCATATTATTCACCTTCTACGTAAATGACACCACCACGAATACGATAGGGATATTCTCGTTGACGATCGAAGCAATATCCTATCCCGTTTTTTACTGCATAAAACCCTTCAGTCTTAGAAGTATCATTGCATTTTTCATTTGCCATTTCATTTTGATGGTATTTGATGATACTTATTCCTGTGTCCACACATGAAGTTACAGCAAAGATCAAAAGTAACAAAATCTCAAAGTTTATCTTCAAAATTTGGCGCCCCCCTACGCAAGTGTACTGTTTCGGTTTTTGGTTGTGTCAGGGTGCTATGTGAGCCAACTTGACGAATTGTAGCTGTATTTGTTAGTTTTTGAATTATAGCGAACGTAAGTGAGCTCACGAGTTTTTAGGTTTTGGAAGTGTTGTTTTTTTACAACAGTCATAGACTGTCATGCAACAGTGTGATTGGTGAGCAGTTTTACAAGGTGCTCAGCTTGTTTATCTACTAGTAGATGGTTACTTCAGCGATTGCTGAGTCGAAGACTGGTTTGTCAGTTACCTGAGCTGGTTTGCCTTCAGGTGTCTGGCGTTGTGACTTGGCTGAGATGGCTTTCCATTCAGTACGGAGAGATTCTGTTTCGTCAGCAAGGTCGATTAGTTGTTGTGCTAATGGATTGCGATAGCGGAAGGCGGTAGTTGCAATGTCAGATAACATCTGTTGGACTAGGAATAACTTGAGTCCAGCGTTTGCACCTTTCATAACGGCATTGTATGCGTCAAAATCGAAATCTTTGCGTGGTGTGTTATTTGTTAAAGTTGCCATGATATTTAATTCCTTAATAAAGTTAATTTAAATTGAAATCGAGAACGTACCGCCCTCGCAGAGACGGGCGGACGGCTCTCGTAGGTATTACTGACAGTTAAGATGATGGAATGTTTCTTCCATGTCGTAAGAATCCTCATCAACCTTATAAGCTGGTTCAGGGTCATCTGGGAGGCAGTCAGACTCCTGTTCGTACTCGTCAGCTACATCCTCTACATAAGGTGAGAAGCGAGCATCATCAACCAGTAGCATAGACTCACCGCTGTTTGCCTCATCGTAGAGGTATAGATTCCACTCCCAAGCCTCACGCTTCATGATGTTAGGACTTACTAACCTCTCAGGCAAGGCAGGCACTAGCATTCTCCAACCCAGTTCAAGAGCCATGTCGTCAAGTCCCTCATCAGCTGGGATAGCTAATGTCTGACGGAGTGTTTTGTTGTTTAGGATGTTAAATAACATGATATGTATATCTTTCTATAGAAAATTAAATAAGGGGAGCGTCTCACCAAGACGACGCTCACCGAAGGTATTACAGATGATAATGAACAGCTAATGCAACTAACAGATTACCGATTACAACAGCTACTAGTACTGCAATAGTTAAATGAATGATATGTTTCATGGTGTTGCCTTTCGATTTTGATTTTAAGATGTTGTTTTGTAGTACTTACACAACAGGGTACTTCATCATAGCCGCATGTCACAATGAAAGAAACATGGAATAAATCTTGGACGAGTTTGTTTTATGTCCAAGGTTTTATGCCGTGAAAGTTCTGGCAGTGTGAACCGGCTATGGTACAGTTACCGACTGTGTGTAGGCCCTAGCGGCCAGAGCGGGTACATGACGAAGTTAGTAGTCACAAACATAGGTATGTTACAGGGAGATGTATCTTAGTTATCAAAGTGGTACCAGAATGTTTTGACTCAGATTTTGATTTAGAGTTTAGCTGTAGTTGTTAAAGGGTTTAGAGGAGCGGTGCAGCTCCGTCTATTGGCTTCTGTGCGTGGTTTATCTGCAAGAAGCCGTCAGGCGTAAGCCTGCTAATATATGTATAGAGTTATGATATGATTGTTACGGGGATATAGTATGCTAAGTCATTGATGTTGTTAGTGTGTGTTAACTTACCTCTCAATCAAGCATCGGGGAATAGAATAACTGTTGTTTTTATACAACACTTATCTACTACTACTACTCAATGTGTTGTATTTATACCACACTATAGGATAGCTACAGGGTAATGTGTGTGGTTCGACGGAGCATAGCTCCTAGAACTGTTGTTTTTATACAACACTTCTATGTATAGCTACGGTATGATAGAGCTGGGTGGGGTAGGTGTGGGGGTATACCTAGGTAGTATAGGGGG
>Ga0118677_10002522_pt1 | contig 36733 bp, 29 predicted proteins | sample AliMusrvi5mmetaG_FD_86154 | JGI IMG/M metagenome (GOLD analysis project Ga0118677, IMG submission 86154)
GCGGGGCCAGGGCGGGCGGCGTGGGCTGGAGGGTGATGGCGGAGGTGGCGATGGCGACCGGAGCCGCCGCCGTGGGGGCGGAGGCGCGCAATTGGGTCGTGGCCTGCTCAACCTGCCCCATAAAGGTGGGGTCCTTGGCGGCGCGTAGGGCCTTGGCCAGATCCTCGGCGGTCTGGTAGCGCTGGTCGGGGTTCTTGCAGAGGGCCTGCTCCAGCACAGCGCGGATGGTGGGACTGATGCCCGCCAGCATCTCGGTCTCGATGGGCTCGGGGGGTTCGTTCACGATTTTGTAGAGCACCGTCGGCGTGGTGTCCCCGGCGAAGGGCTTCCGACCGCTGAGAGCCTCGTAGAGCATCACGCCCACGGCAAAGAGGTCGCTGCGGGGATCGGGTTTGCCGGTGCGGATGTACTCCGGCGCCATGTAGCTCACGGTGCCCATGACCATGCCCGTGGCGGTCATGTCGGAATTGCTGATTTTGGCCACACCGAAGTCCATGACCTTGGCGTGGAGCCGCTTGCCATCCCGCTGGACCCGCACGTTGGTGGGTTTGATGTCGCGGTGGACGATCTGCTGCCGGTGGGCGAAGCCCAGGCCGTCGCAGACCTGGGCCAGAACCTCCAGAGCCTCGGAGCGGCTGAGGGACTGGTCCCGGAGCAGTTCGTCGAGGTCATGGCCCTTCACAAACTCCATGGCGATATAGAGGACGCCCTGGTCCTCCCCGAATTCATAAATGGTGACCAGGTTGGGATGGTTCAAAACCCCGGCCGCGCGGGCCTCCCGGGCGAAGCGCTCCTTGGCATCCCCTCCCTGGGCTGCGGCGGGCAGAATGGTCTTGATGGCCACCTCGCGGCCAATGGAGGGATCTACGCCGAGGTAGACCTCGCCCATAGCACCGTTACCCAGGACCCGCTTGATCTCGAATTTCCCAAGTTTAGTGAACATGGTGGCCCTCTCTGGGCGACGATAGGCGCAGGCAGACAGCATAGGTCCTCTTGGGCGCAAGGCCAAGGACTGGTGATTTTTCGGCACAACCTCCATGTTTTCAGACTGGCGTCCTGAGCCAGACCATGCAAACTAGGAGGCACCCCCGGAGCCTAAGTGCCCGAAGTCCGTCCCCGTCATTTCCTGCCGGCCCTCATGGGATCCCTTCACCAACAGAAGGCCGAGGGCGAACTGGTGTTGGAACAAAATGACGGCACGCGGCGTCTCTATTGGGCTGGCGGGGATTTGAAGTACCTTCGCAGCGATGCAGTGGGCGAACAGTTCGGGAACTTCCTCATCCGCCGGGGCGTGTTGGACATGGCCTCCCTCAAGGAGCTGCTGGCCGACGGCGAGGGTGCCCGAGTGGGCGACCGCGTGGTGCAGTGGGGCCTCATGAGCCAGGAGGAGTGCGACAGACGCCTCCACGAATTGCTGGGCTCGGTGTTGCTGCACGCCATGGAGCACCCCATTCTCCGCATGACCTGGATCCCCGAGGCGCTGGGGGGCAATCTCAGCGGCGACCTCCAGTTCCGCTTGGACCACCGGAAATTGGTCTGGGACACCTTCCAGCAGGCCAAGGTCGACCGGGAGCTGGTGGCCATGTTTCACAGTGAGCCGGACTGGCGCTGGCGGGCCCAGCCCAATCTGCTGGAGGCCCTCAGCGACCTGCCCCTGACGCCCACCCTGGCCTACGCCCTTTCCCTGCTGAGCACCGAGCAGCTGGGCTGCGACACCATCGGGTCCCTGACGGGCCTGCCCTCGGAAGATGCGGCCAAGCTGGTGGCCACCCTCTGGGCCCTGGGTGGTCTCAGCCTGGTGGGGGGCGCCCTGCCCCTGGTGCCCAAGGAGGAGCCGCCGCCGGTGGTGCCCGAGCCGGAACCCGAACCTGAGCCGATTCTTTTGGCGCAGGAAGACCTGATGCCGGCTCCCCCCAGCCCCTTCCACCCCGATGCGTTGGAACTGGACCTGTCCGGGCAGATGCCCCTCTCCCTGGACACGCCACCCCCTTTGCAGATGGCTGTGCCGGTTCCCATGGGCGCACCCACCCCAACATCGCTGCCGCCGCTGGCCGACGAGGAGGACCTGCCCTCACCCACGGAGCGGGCTCGCCGCCTGGTCGTGAAGGCCAAGTCATACATGATGCAGGACCGCACCAGCGAGGCCATCCGGGCCCTGGAGCAGGCCATCAAGCTGGACGGTGACTCCCCCGGCGCCTACGAGCCCTGGCTGCTGCTGGGCCGCCTGCGCCTGACCAATCCGGCCTGGTCCACCCGGGCCATCGAGGCCCTGCAGGTGGCCTCACGCCTGAACTCACGGGCCGCCGAGCCCTGGGCCCTCATGGGTGAGCTCTACCACCGCAAGGGTTTCCAGGCCAACGCCCAGGGCTGCTTCCGTCGCGCCCTGGAATTGGATCCCTCCGTAGCCGTGCCCGCCGGCTGGTCCGCCCCCGAAGGCGCCGCCGGAGGCCCGACCCGGGATCCCCAGAGCAGCCTCATGGGCAAGCTGCGGGGGATGTTTGGGCGGGAGAAGGACTGAACGGCGGCGGGTGAAACAGGTTTCTGGCACCATTCGTGAATTGGATGCTTAATTGTCGAGGTGTCGATGAAGACCGACGTTTCCGTGGTTCTGGTGACTATTTGCAGAAAATCTCTGTACCGCGCCGTTCGATCCGTCTTCAACCAGGATTTTGAGGGGGCTGTCCACTTACTGGTTGGGGCCGATGTGGAAATGTTCGGCGACTTCAATGAAATCATCGGCGAGCTGATGGCTGAGTGTCCGGCAAATATTACGTTGACGGGCATCAGCCTGGGCTATTCCACCTCGGCCCGCCATGGGGGTGTGCACAGCTCCTGGTACGGGGGATCACTTCGCACGGCTCTGACTTTCCTGTCCTCGTCCGAGTTGGTGACGTACCTGGATGATGACGACTGGTATGAGCCCCAACATCTCCGCCTTCTCCACGAGGCGATCAAGGGGCATGCCTGGGCGTTCACCCTTTCCAACTATGCGGACCCCAACACTGATGCCATTCTCGGGGTCGATACGCTTGAGAGCGTTGGGCCCGGGCGAGGCATTTTTAAGGAGCGGTTCGGAGGATTTGTCCGCCCTTCAGCACTCCTGATCAACAAGCTGAAGCTTTCCCATATCTTGCATTTGTGGTCCATCTCCCCCTTCCCATCCGGCGACGGGGAGGATCGATTGATCTTCAAAGAATTGCTCCGGGTGCCCGATTTCGGAGAAACCGGAATTCCGACCGTGAACTGCGCTATTGACCCTGCGGATGGCATGCACCAGCAAAGACTGAATTCTGTGCCGAACTCAATCTTCCTTAATGAAGTAAAATTTCAATCGTTACGAAAATAAAATTAATGAACAATTGGGATAAATAATAGTTATACCTGGTTTGGCCAATATTATTAGAGAGCGAGGAGTGCTAAGTCGTGGTGACCGCCATCATTCAAGCCCGTGTCGGATCGACTCGATTCCCGGGGAAGGTGTTTGCTGATCTGGCCGGCAGACCACTTATTTGGCATGTGGTGGATCGAATTCGCAAATGCCGCAACGTACAGGGTATTGTTTTGGCAACCACTTTGAATTCTTTGGATGATCCACTTGCGATTTGGGCGAAGGGGCAGGGGGTTTCGCTCTTCAGGGGTGATGAAGAGGATGTGTTGGCTAGATTCCATGGAGCGGCGAGAGCCTATGGGGTGGATATAGTGGTGCGAGTGACGGCTGATGATCCATTTAAGGACCCTCAGATAATCGATAAAGTTGTACAATTGTTGATAGACAATAATCTTGACTTTGCTTCTAACAATAATCCTCCAAGCTTTCCAGAAGGATTGGATGTCGAGGCATTCACCATAGATGCTCTCGACAGAGCTAACCACATGGCTATTTCTCCGTTTGATCGAGAACATGTTACTCAATGTTTTTATAAAAATATTGACATATTTTTGCAAAAAAATTTATCGAACAATGTTGATCTATCTTTTCTTCGCTGGACGATTGACACACCATTAGATTACCAGCTCGCCCAAGCGGTATATGGCCATCTTTATGTTGATGGGAAGATCTTTTATATGGATGACATTCTTGAATTGTTAAAAATTCACGTAAAGTTATCAACACTGAACTCTACTGTCCCGCGAAGTACCATGTATCAAGGAAAGAAAGGAATAAAGTAATGAAACGAATTACAGAACTTGAAAAAAAATTGGTTTTGGATGCCATTGAGAATGAATTTTCTACTTCTCGAAATAATATTTATAACTCTCAATTAGAGCAAGCATTTGCCGAAAAATTCGGTACAAAATATGCAATTGGAATGGTCAATGGAACGGCTACACTTCACACCGCGCTGGCGGCCTTAGGTGTTGGCGCGGGAGACGAGGTTATTGTTCCTCCCCTAACCATGTCCAGCACTGCGATCAGTGTTCTGCAAGCGGGGGGCATACCTGTCTTTGCGGACGTAGATCCCGACACCTTTACACTGTCCCCAGCTGCTGTAGAGGCTTGTGTTACGAGAAACACAAAGGCCATCATGAGTGTGTCTCTGTATGGCCTAGCTCCAGATTACGAAGGCCTACTCAGGGTCCAGAAGAGGTGCAACCTTCCATTGATTGAGGACAATGCTCAATGTTTTTTAGGCGAGTTTAGAGGAAATCTGGTTGGGCGGCAGGGAAAATTTGCAAGTTATAGCTTTCAGGCAAGCAAGCATCTGACCGCCGGTGAGGGTGGCATGCTTATTACAGATGATGAAGATTTGGCTAATGCAGCTCGAAGATTTAGTAGTCTTGGGTACGCGGGTGTTAGCGCCAAACAAGGAAAAATTACTCGTAATGACATCCAGGACCCAAATTATAGCCGACACATCTCTCTTGGATTCAATTATAGAATGTCCGAAATAAACGCAGCCCTTATCCTTGGGCAGCTGAGACGTGCTGAGGAATTGGTAAACCAGAGAATCCAGGTTGCGGGCCTTTTTGACGAAGCTCTTGTGGGGCAATCACTTCTCAGGCGTCAATTTGTGCCGACTGAGTATAAAAATACGTATTGGGCATACTCGCTGGTGCTAGACACCCCAGCTCCAACAAGTGATTGGTATCGGTTCAGGGATGCCTTTCAGGGGAATGGTGGCGATGGGTTCTATGCCGCGTGGAAACTTTCCTACATGGAACCACTATTTCAGGAGCGAGTCCAAGGGGCTACCGGCGTCTGGCAACGTTTTGGCCCAAATCTTTGCCCGAATGCCGAGTACCTTCAACCTCGTATTATTCAACTTAAAACCAATTACTGGGACTTGGATGATGCTGCTAGGCAGGCCAGAATTCTAAGAAAGACCATTCAGACCTTCCAAACGAGCTGACTAGGGGGTATCAATGAGTATTCCATCTCCTTTCGATAGCACCATCCAAATTGGCAATAAAATCCTTGGCAAGGGTCATCCGACCTATTTTATCGCCGAAATTGGGGCAAATTTCAATAGAAGTATCCAGAAGGCGAAGGATCTCGTTCTAGCTGCTAAAAAGGCTGGGGCTGATTGTGCAAAATTTCAGAGTTTCAAATCAGAATGGATTGTCTCTCGAAAGGGATTTGAACAAATGAACCTGAAGGGGGTGCACGGGACGTGGGGGCGCCCCGTCGACGAAGTCTTCAAGGATGCGGAATTTCCACGGGAATGGCATGCTGAGGTATCAGCTTATTGCCGTGAAATTGATATTCATTTCTCGACCTCGCCGTATGATTTCCCAGCCGTGGATCTTTGCGTTGATCTAAATGTTCCATTTATAAAAATCGGATCAGGTGAAATAACTTGGCACGAGATGCTGAATTATATTGCAAAGACAGGCAAGCCACTGATTCTGGCTACAGGTGATTCAACGATCGCTGAGATCGATGAGGCGCTCAGAGTTATTGAAGCTGCGGGTAACCGTCAACTGGTTTTGCTTCAGTGTATTACTAATTATCCATCAAAAATAGAGAGTGCCAATATCAAAGTATTGAAGACCTATCAGAGGGCATTCGGGGTACTGACTGGATACTCGGATCACTCTCCTGGAACAGTTGTGGCTCTCGGAGCCACGGCACTAGGCGGCGTTGTTATTGAGAAACACTTCACACTTGACAACAAAGATATGGGTCCAGATCACCCGCATAGTATGGAGGCCGAGGACTTCAAGCGGATGGTTGAATCAGTGCGAGAATTAGAGGCCGCACTTGGAAGCACCCGAAAATTTGTGGTGGAGGAGGAGTCAGAAACCGTAATCGTGCAGCGTCGTTGTCTCTATGCCCGTCATGACATAGGGGAAGGGACCGTGATTACCTCCGAGCACCTTATAGAATTGAGGCCAGCGCTTGGAATTTATCCGAAATATAAATCGGTCGTAGTCGGGCGAACGGCTAAAAACCCAATTTCTGCAGGAATGCCCATTTATTGGTCGGATTTGTGATATCAGAACGCGAGAGGTTTATTGTTCTTGTAGATGGCGATACCTTGAAGCCTTCGGATGCGATTGTGTTACTCGAGGGTGATGGAACCTCGAGAGTGGATACATGTGTCACCTTATGGGAAGCTGGATGGGCACCCGAGATTGTTATCAGCGGCGGGGTCGAAAACCCTCTTACCGGTTGTATCCACGCCTCTAAGCTGCAAAAGCGACTAGAGTCCGCTGGTGTTCCCTCCGGTCACATCATCCTTGAAGATCGCTCAATGCACACCCGACATCAGGCCCAAGAGGTGTTGAATATCGCGTGTGCCAATAAATGGAAAAGGATCATCCTTGTCGCATCTCATTATCATCAATACCGGGCTTATCTAACTTTCTTGAAAGTAATGTTCCAAGCTGGTCTGCAACTTGAAATCTATAATGCTCCAGCCCGTGACCTCCATTGGTTTCAAGACACGGGTTGGGGGCGCCGGTTCGATCTTCTTGAGAAGGAATTCCAGAAAATCAAAGAATATTCTGCCCTAGATCATGTCGCAACCTTTGAAGAAGCCATTGAATACCAGAGGCAGAAAGAATGCGGACTTTTGATGTAGCCAGAAACCTGTTTGGAGGAGACTTTCTAGGGGCTGACGAACTAGCCCTAGTTTCCGCACAAATTGGAATAAAACCCTGCTTAGAAGGGCAGCCTATACCTGCCCGGTACCTGGATGCTGCCCGGAGTGCACCTGGGCAATTCTTGTTAATCCTAGGGGCGTCGACCATGTCTGACGGAACCCCCCTGACCATCTGCTCATTGAGAAATCAATTTGGCACCGACCCTGGCGTTTCCGAACCTTGTTTTTATAACCAAGATTGGTATATCTCCGAATATTTCGCGAGAAAGGTCCAACTAGAGGACCGCTGGTACCTGATTCGAAAGGAGGTAGACCCTACCTCGCGGGGGAAAACGCTAGAGCAATGGACTGACCAACTTGAATTAGGAACAGGGCTTCCCACTGCCGTTCTCTGCGCCTACGTGTTTTTTGTTTATTATATTCACTCAAAGGGAATTAAATTGTGGGAGCAAGATTACATTTGGTGCTCCGATTTGGATCATCAAGGGGACAGGGTGTATGTTGGCCGCTATGTAGACCCACTACATCTTAATAAAAACGGATTTAGCGTGCATCGCCACCTGCAAATTCGAGAAAATCATGGAATTTCGAAAATTATTATGTGAAATTTATTTAATCTATAATTTGTTTATAGAAAAATGTTGATTTTTTAGGAAATATTTAATTTGGTGAGGAAAAATATGAAAAATGCCGAATGGCTCTCGGGTGATTCGAAGGAACTTCATTATCACTTAAGTCAGTACGATACACCAAAAGAGTACACCAAAATGATAATAAAATATATTGAGAATTGGAATTTACTTCAGCCTGGAGATAGAACATTGGATTTGGGATGTGGTGCAGGAGCGAATTGTTTTTACTTTGGTTCGAAATTTAAGTTAAATGACTTCAAAGGTATTGATTTAAATCCGAAATACATTGATATGGCATTACAATACAAGTTGCCTAATACTGATTTTTTGGTTGGAGATGCCACCAACATCAAAGAAATAAAAAAAGGGGAATATTCTGGCATTTTTAGCCTTCAAACTCTTTCATGGATAAAGAGTTATCAAAAATCAATGCGAGCGATGTTTGGGTTGCAGCCTGACTGGATTTTAATAACTTCATTATTTTATGATGGCCCCGTTGATGTAAATATTTTAGTTACCGATTATTCTAAGCGTGTGCAGGGAAATAAAGCGCGTAAATCAAACTACAATATTTATTCGTTAGAATATTTTAAAATTTTTGCAAATAAATATAAATATGATATTGCAAGGTCAGAAATTTTTGATTTTCCATTTGACCTCCCAAGGCCTATTGATCGAGGTATGGGAACTTATACTGAACGAAAACTTGATAATAAAATAATACAAGTAAGCGGTCCACTGTTGATGCCATGGTACACCTTACTTTTAAGAAGATCGCACGTCTTGAATTGAACCGAGAACTAGTATTTAACCCAAAGGGAACTGCCAAGGGTGATTCAGGGCAGGTCAGAGACCGGGTCTTCCAAACTTAATCTGGGCTAACGGGCGGAGAGCGTCAAGGCATATTGTGCCGCCCTGCTCATGGTACATAATTCGCTGCCAGTAAGTCAGGATCCGCACGCCTGAACCTTGGACGAGAATAGCCACCAGAAGTATCTCGACACTTCATTCCCGCTTGTCATGATGGTGATATCGATGGAAGGAGAATTCTTGGACCTTAATGGGAAGTCAATACTCATCACAGGCGGTACGGGATCGTTTGGCCAAGCATTTGTCGAAAATGTCCTGAATCGATATCCCAAGATTCGGAGAATGGTTGTTTTTTCCCGAGATGAACTAAAGCAGTACGAAATGTCCCAGCGGTTTCCGGAATCGGTGCACCCATGTATGCGTTATTTTATTGGTGATGTGCGAGATGGGGACCGATTAAGAAGAGCTTTAGAGGGAGTCGAGTTTGTCATTCATGCTGCCGCCTTGAAGCAGGTGCCGGCCGCCGAGTACAACCCTTTTGAGTGCATTAAAACAAATATTCTGGGTGCTCAAAATCTGATCGAAGCTTGTTTGGATACACGTGTGAATCGCGTGGTGGCTTTATCCACGGATAAAGCTGCCGCTCCAATTAATCTGTATGGTGCAACCAAGCTATGCTCTGACAAGTTGTTCGTCGCGGCGAATAATATCAAAGGAAGGCGTGACATCAGGTTTTCGGTTGTTCGTTATGGCAATGTAATGGGTAGTCGTGGTTCGGTAATTCCATTTTTTTTGGAGCGCAAGAAAAGCGGAATGCTTCCAATAACCGATCTCGCTATGACTCGTTTTAATATTAGTCTTCAAGATGGCGTAAAGATGGTCCTCTGGAGTTTAAATAAGGCCCAAGGTGGGGAGATTTTGATTCCCAAAATTCCGTCATACCGCATTCTAGACCTAGCCAAGGCTATTGGACCAAATTGTGAGTATCCAGTTGTTGGTATTCGACCAGGCGAAAAAGTAGATGAAGAGATGATCACAATAAGTGACAGCCTGAATACTGTTGATATTGGAAATTACTACGCCATCCTTCCGAATGGAGGAGGTTATACAATCGAAGAGTATTGCAAGTCGATGGACGGCCTGCCGGTACCCCCAGGATTCTCATACAACAGCGGGACTAATCCATCTTTTTTATCTATTCCCGAGCTTAAAAAGTTAATTAAAACACATTTGATGCATTTACATTAACAGAAACAATTTCATAATATATAAACCAGATACATAACACGGATTGGGTTTCATGATTACTATAAGTGAACTAGAACAAGTAATAAGACGCTCTGCTGACGAGTTTGAGAAAATGCGCGGCTCGGCCAAAGGTCGACGAGTTGTTATTTTAGGAACAGGCCCTTCACTATCCATGTTTAATGTAAATGACTTATCGAATGAGATCACCATTTCAGTGAACTTATTAGGTCTTCATGATGAGATCAATAAACTCGCCCCTAATTATCATATCGTTGCTGATCCAATATCATGGGACAAGGTGAGATATCCCATTAGTTACCGAAACACGCTTTCATCGTTGTCTTTTTTGAATTTAGTTTCAACTCAATTAATCATGCCTTTAGACTATGCTGGAGCAACACTAGATCATTCAGATTATATAAAATGGAAACCGATTTATTTTCGATATTCCGAAGAAGTAAATCTGCCAATTGATTTTTCTAAACCCATCCCAAAGTGGGGACAAAATGTCTTGAATATTGCCATAATGTTATGCCTTCATCTTCAAGCCTCAGAAGTTTATTTGATTGGATTTGACAATGGTGGTGTGATTGAAAAAATGACGGAAACTAGTCATTTTTACTTATCTACCGAGGTAGAAGATGAAGCGGGTCAGGTTTACGATGACCACGAAATGAGACGTTGCTTAGGTGTTCATTTAAATCAATTACATCTTTTGAAGAGGCTGGCGATACGAGAGGGAATGAAAATTTTTACTTGTTCTTCTAGTGGAAATTTTCGAATGTTTCCGTATTTAAAATTCGATTCACCTGTAATCAAACACATATACCAAACTGTTACTGAGGGTAAAAAATTAGATATCGCATTCCCAAGATCGACTATGCCCACAGTGTGGGAAAGGATTCTCGGCCATTGCTATGAATATCCAGAATTACCGGCCGCCCATATTTTAGGTGCAGGAGGCTGGAAAACCTTAAGTAGGGGTGCTCTTGCAACGGGCGTACAACGCTACGCGGAGTTGTTTAGTGGCATTGGGTCACCAGGAGATCTCGTGCTTTTCCTGAAGCGGACCGACGAGGATCTGTTTGCAGCCTACTTAGGTGCCATGGTCGCTGGAAAGGTACCAGCCCAGTTAAGCCCGCCGACCCACAAGATCGCAGCGGATGAACATTCTCGGTGGTTGCAACATATTCTCGAAGTAACAAAGGCGGGAATTGGTTTTACCGATGGTGATTTCCTACCTGAATACCTACAAGCACAAGAAATAAAATGGCTTACTCCAGCATCCATTTCCCCTTGTTCGAGTCGTCAAATCGATGCGATTCCTGTAACCCCTGACGGCGTGGTCCTGGCCCAGATGTCCAGCGGGACGACGGGCCTGCAGAAGGCCGTGTTCCTCACCCACCAGGGGGTCCTCCACCACATGGACAGCTATGGCAAGGCCATCGGTCTGGGCCCGGGCGATGTGGTGCTCAGCTGGCTACCCCTCTATCACGACATGGGCCTCATAGCGACCTTCCTGATGCCCTTGATGGCGGGGATCCCTCTCGTCCTGATGGACCCCTTCCGATGGATCTCGAATCCGAAACTACTGGTCGATTCGGCAGAGCGGTTCTCGGCGACCCTCACCTTCCTGCCCAATTTCGCCTACCAAGTCCTGGCGGACAAATGCCCCGGGCGCGGCCTCGGGGGTCTGCGCCTCTTCGTCAACTGTTCCGAACCCGCGCGCTCGGAGACCCACGAGCACTTCCTCCGGGCATTTCCTGACGTGAAGCCAGGCTCCCTCTCCGTGTGCTATGCCATGGCGGAAAACACCTTCGCCGTCTCCCAGACGGAACCTGGTGTTCCCCCGCGGAAGCTCATCGTCGGTGCCAAGGAGGTCCTTTCCTGCGGTCAGGTCCTTCAAGGTACCGAACTGAAGATCATTGGGGCCGACCAGGACGGTGTTGGCGAGGTGGCCATCCGCGGGGCATTCCTCTTCAACCGGTTCCTGGATGGCGCGGACCATCTGGTGGATGGCTACTACCCCACCGGCGATCTCGGCCTGCTGGATGCCGGGGAACTCTTCATCACCGGGCGGAAGAAGGATCTGATCATCGTGAACGGGAAGAATATCTACCCCCAGGATGTCGAACATGCAGCTTCCTGCTGCGAGGGCGTCTACCCCGGGCGCACGGTCTGTTTCGGCGTGGAGAATGAAGCCACGGGCAGCGAGGACCTGGTGGTGCTCGTGGAACCCCGGGGCCCCGATTCCGGCGCGGACCTGCTGCTGCGGGTCTCCAATGCCGTGGAGCGGGAGACCGGGATCCGGCCCCGGCACATCGGCGTGGTGCCGCACATGAGCCTCACGAAGACCAGCAGCGGGAAGGTCAGCCGGATGCGGAACCGGGAGCTCTTCCTGGAAGGCCGTTTGGGGGGTGCTCGATGCTGATCCTGGGCAACAGCCATGTCTCCGTCTTCGAGGACGGCATCCTCAGTCCCGGGGAAAGGGTGGAGGTGCGCTGGATGGGGGCCCTGCTGGCCCGGCACTTCCTTGATGGGCACCCGGCGGGCAGGGCCGCCGTGGATGCCATCCGCGCCGAACCGGGCTGGACCTTCCTCTTCCTGGGGAACCACGATGTCCAGGGGCTCTGGCGCGCCGTGGGCGAGGGGGCCTTCGAGGCCGCCCTGGAGCGCCAACTGGCCGAGTACGAGGCCATGTTCAACCTGCTCGCCGGCAGCGGGCCCCTGGCCTGGGTGGCCAGTGTGCAGCAGGTCCGGAACGTGGCCCAGGGTCCCGTGGAGGAAGCCGCGCTGCTGCGGCTGGAGGCGGCCTTCCGCCAGGGGCTCACGGCGCTCTGCGGCCGCCTCGGCGTCGCGGCGCTGGATCCCCTGCGGCCCTTTCGCGCTGCGGATGGCAGGATCGATGCGGCCATCCTCCAGGCCGATGGGCTGCACATCCTCCAGGAGCGGAGCGGGCTCTTCCTGGAGGCCTTCGCGGCCCTCTCGGGCCTCGACCTGGCCCGGAACCCGGAACCCCGGGGAAGGCGGTTCCGCACGGACCACGAGGTGGGCTCCCTGGCCGGACTCCTGACGGGGCGCCTCGGCCTCCCGGACCGGGCGATTCCCCCCCGGCAGCAGCTCGCGGAGCAGATCGCCCGCCAGGCCCAGGAGCTGCTCGCCCGGCGGGGCCTGGCCGCGGACATCCACGCCGACACCGATCTGGTCAGCTCCAGCCTCCTGGATTCCCTGGGGCTGGTGGAGCTCTATGCCTGGCTGCACGGCCACCTGGGCCAGTCCCTGGATTTTGATGTGGACCTGCGCGCCTATCCCACGCCCAATGACCTGGCGGAGCGCTTTTCAAAGGTGGCCCACTGGCAGCCCGGCCTGGAGGACTTCGTGGTCTCCCTGGAGGAGCCCGCAGACTCGGCTGCGGCGCTTGAAGCGGAGGATCGGATCGCCGCAGGGGGCGAAGCCTTGTTTGGGCACCTCGCCCAAGTGGAAAAGGAAACCCTGCCCGAGGGCCATGGCTACGGGATCATCGACTACTGGAAATCCCTGGCTTCCGGGGTGTCCGCGCGGGCCGTCTACCTCGCGGCCTGCGCGGGGAGCCGAAGCTTCCCCCTGCCTCCGGAGCGGCTCCGGAAGCGGATCCTTCGGTTGCTTGCTAGTGTGGAGGCGCCGACCGGAGACCGCCACGATGACCTGACCACCGTGCAGGACTGGTTGCTGGTGTGGACGGCCCTGGCCCATTCGCAGTTTGCCGATCTGCTGCCGGGCCTCCTGCGGCCCTGGCGCGAGGCTCTTCCCGATCACCTGGACCTGCTGCTCCTGGAGGCCAGGGCAATGAAGCAGGGGAAGAATTTTGCGGGTGCCCACGGCCTCCTTGATGAGTTGGAGTCTGCCTGGCCCTGGATGGCTGATGCCAAGCTGCTACGGGGGGAGTTGTTCCTGGAGGAGGGCAACCCCTTGCGGGCTCAGGAATATCTCAAGGCAGCGCTGGCGCTGGACTCGCAGGCGGTCGGGACTGAACTTGCCATCGCGAGCTGGAACCGCTTCTGTGCCTCCAACCGAAAGCCTGCCGGTGCGGTGGCGGTCCCTGCTCCTGCCCCCGTCCCTGTGTGTGAGCCGAATGCTGAGGAATCCCCGGCCCGAGATCTGCTCGCGCAGGCTGACGAGGCCATTGGACGACAGGACTTTGAGGCGGCCCAGGAGCTGCTCATCGCCGCACTGGACCTGGATCCGAACCTGCCCCTGATCTATCGCGCCCTGTCGGGGCTGCTGGACGCCCAGGGGGATCCAGGAATGGCCCGCAAGATCCTGGAGGCGGGCCTGGATCAAAACCCAGAGGACGAATCCCTATGGGACAGCCTGATCGACCTGGCCGAAGCTCTGGACCCCGCCCAGGCTGGGCCAGACGCCAAGGATGCGCTTTCGAGGGTTCCCACGGGTGGCGGAGGTCGCTGGCATCAACGGGCAGCTGAGACACTGCTGGAACAAGGACACCGTGATGCGGCCCTGAGGGTGCTGGAAGAGGGGCTTCGGCATTACCCTCGGCACGCACTTTTGCGAGCCGTCAGGGAAGCGCATTTTCCCGAGCTGTTCAAGGCTCCAAGTCCCCCAAACCCCGATCAAGCGCCGCGCATGACCGTCATTTGCGCCGTCTGGCACAAGGACCCGAACCGCTTCGCCCTGCTGCGGGACCACCAGGCCTGTCTGGATGCCCAGACGGTGCCAGTGGACCGCATTTACGTGTTTGATGGCGGGGACCAGCCGCCCGAATGGATTCATGGCAAGGTAGTGGCCACCCGAGAGAAGCTGACCATCTATGAGGCCTGGAACCTGGCTCTGCCCCTGGTGAGGACGCCGTACCTCATGACGCTCAACCTCGATGACCGCTTGAACCTCGATTGCGTAGCCCTCTACGAAGCGGCCCTGGACGCGGGGGCGGATCTCACCACGGGCGATTGGCGCATCACCTTTTCCCAGGAGGAGACCAACCGTCTTGAGCTCAGCTTCCCTGCGAAGGAACTGCCCCTAGTTCGCGACCGCATGTGGCCACCGCCCCCCCATGAACCCGCCCGCCTCGGGAGTGCCGGGGAGAACTGGTCGCTGGGCCCAGCGTACGCCTGGAAGATGAAGCTTCACCTGGAATTCCCACGCTTCCCCTGGATGTTCGGCGATCGGAGCCTGATCCGCACCATCGGTGATGCAGTGTGGGGCAAGCTGCTCGAAGGGGCAGGGAAGAAGATCGTTCGTCTGCCCAAGGTGGTCGGCCATTACTACAGCCATCCAGGAGAACAGGCTGAATTCCGCAACCCCGCAAACACTGAAACAGAAACCATCAACCGGGTGGGAATCGCGTTTATGTAGGCCCAGAAAGGGTGGCATGCGGATTTCGGTGATTGGTTTGGGCTGGGGGCTGAAACATGGATATACCGCGTCCACGAACGCATTGGCGAGGAAGCGCTGTCCGACACCTGTGCCTACTACCCTCGAAGGGTCCACCATCAGGGCGACCTGCGTCAGGTCGCCCTCACGCTGTCCTGCACAGAAGTGGCCCGGCTGGCGCTAGTGACGGAAGATGAGGTGGCCACCCCTTCGTAGCACGATGAACCCAGAATCAAAACTCAAGCCTGGCCTCTGAACAAGCCAGCTGGCATTCAAGGAACTCGTCGATGCACCCGGACCACACCAAGCTTCTGAGAAAAGCCCAGGCTCTCGATCAGGCGCAGAAGACCATGGAGGCGAGCCTCACCTACCAGAAGTTCCTGGCCTTGGAACCGCGCCACGCAGAGGCCTGGTCCAACCTTTCTGGAAAGTTGCTGGTGCTGGGCGACCCACAAGGAGCCCAAACTGCCGCTCGCGCAGCTCTCGACCTTGCGCCGCAGACCCTGGCGGCGCGCATCAACCTGGGCCGGGCTTTGATGCAGCTCAACCGGATCCAGGAGGCCGAGGACCACTTCACCACCGCCATGAAGCAGGACAAGGGGCGGCTGGATTCCCCGATGTTTCTGGCGGAATGTCGGCTGCATCAACAGGATTTGAGAGGCGCGCACCAGGCCCTGGCCACTGCGACTTCCCTGGCTGCCAGGCCCGGGCGATCAGAGGCCTTGGTGGCTCACCTGGCGGAGCTTTGGGCCATCTTCAGCATGGGCATGTCCCAGGAGCACAGGCCTGAGGAGGCGGAAGCCGCCTGCGCCACGGCACTCCGGCTGAATGGAAGGAACTTCAGCGCTAAATTCAGCCTCGGCATGATTCAAATGACCCGGGGACATTTAGAAACGGCGAAGGAGCGGTTCCGTCAGTTGGCAAAGACCCATCCCCACAAGGTGGAGGTCCGCTTACAGCTGATCGCATGCCTGGCCCGACAAGGAGATTTTTTAGCCGTCGGTGAGGAGATCGCCAAGCTTGTCCACGAGAAGCCGCGAGATCTCATTGTCTACCGAGGCGTGCTTGAAATCCTGTACGCCCACGGGCGCTGGTCTGACCTGGCGGCAGAAATCGCGCGATATCGCTTAATGGATCCCACCTCAATCCATCCTGATTTGAACCAGGCCTTCGTGGATCTGCTATTCGGTGAATTTCGTCTGGGTTGGGAGCGTCACGAAGCGCGGCTGCGACTCCCGACGGAGGAGTGGCTGCCGCACCGGTCTTTCTCACAGCCCACCTGGGCGGGCGAGCCTTTCCTGGGGAAGACCCTGCTGGTATGGGCCGAACAGGGTTTCGGCGACACCCTGATGTTCCTTCGGTACCTGCCCCAGGTGAAGGCATTGGGAGGGCGGGTCCTGGTCGAGGTACAGGCCCCTCTCGTTGGAGTCGCAGCCACCTGCCCGGGGTTCGACGCCTTGGTTACGAGAGAGGGGGGAGCGCCACCCTTCGACCTCCAAGTCTCCCTCCAGTCCTTGCCCTGGCTTTTCAGAACAGAGTTGGCTTCCATTCCGGGCGAGATCCCCTACCTGCAGGTGCCCAGCGAGGTTCCCCGCAAGCGTGAGATCCTGGAACAGCTGGCCCTGGCGGAGGACAAGGTCCGCATCGGCCTGGTCTGGGCGGGCAGCCCCTTGCATTCACGGGACGCAGAGCGTTCGTTAAAGGCAGACCTGCTGGCACCCCTTGAGGCACTGCCGGGGGTTGTTTGGTACAGCCTTCAGGCAAGGAGGGAGGAATTGCCGCCCTTGCGAAATCTAGTGTCTCTCTCACCTTACTTGTCCAGTTTTTCGGACACCGCATATGCCCTGAGCGGGCTGGATTTGCTGATCACCGTGGATACCGCCGTGGTTCACTTGGCGGGTGCTCTGGGGATTCCCACGCTGCTGCTTCTGACCTACCAGCCGGACTATCGCTGGTTGCTGGATCGGGAGGACAGTCCCTGGTACCCCACCCTCCATCTGTATCGCCAGCCCGCCTATGGGGACTGGGAGGCTGTCATCCGGAGGGTGGTCGAAGACCTCACCCAGGGTTGAGGTGTCATCCGGGCCTGAGTGGCTGGACACACTATTCTCAAGGTCCGCGCGCGCTCTTCCCGGAATTTCCGGGTGGACCGAAAAAATAATTAAAGGTTTCCCGGCAAGCCTCCGAAGAAAGGAGGGTCGGGGTTCCCCCCAACACAAACCTGACAGCACGGATGCTGTCAAACCATCATCACGGAGGATGTTATGGTTACTATTCTCAGTAACGTATCTGCGTTGGCTGCTAGCCGTCAGCTCGGCATCAGCAAGCTCGGCCTGAACCAGGCCATCACGCGGCTCACCACCGGTCGGCGCGTCAACAGCGCCTACGACGACGCGGCCAGCCAGGTTAATGGCAACACCGCCGAAGCTAACTCGCGCGCAGCTGCCGCCGCCGTCGTGACGGACCAGGCTGCCTACTTCGCGGCCGTGGCTGCGGACGGCAACAACGCGAATCTGACCAACCAGGCCTATCGCATGGCCGAACTGGAGGGGTCCGGCAACACCAGCACGCAGGAATACACCAACCTCAAGACCGCCACTGGCAGTGTTGGCGATTCTACGGCTGTTCTGGCTTCCGTCGCCACCAACTCGGCCCTCAATGCCGGCAACATGGCCACGGCACTCGCCAACTCCCAGCTGCACGGGATCACGGCGGAGACTCAGCAGGGTATCTCTGACGCCTACCTGGGTGCGGACATGGGCGCCGAAATGGCCAACCTGACCAAGTACCAGATCCTCATGCAGGCCGGCACCAGCGCCTTGAACAACGCGAACCAGTCCGCTCAGACAATCCAGAGCCTCTTCCGCTAACTAGAGTAGGGATCTAATTTCCGGATGGGGGCACTTGTTGCCCCCATCCGGTTATCAGAATCCCGGAGAGGAGGTCCCATGGTAGGTCAAGTTTCCTTCGCAGGTGGTGCTTCTGTGCCGTTGGGTGCTGCGCCCCAGCCGATTCTATCGCATTCGGCCCCTGTGTCAGCCCCGGCCCCCACATCGCCTAGCCAGGCCACAAACCAAGTCCCAGTCGCGGGTTCCGGCTCGCAGGAGGCGGCCGTGGCCCAGGTCAATCAGCACCTGGCCCAGACCCAGACCGACCTGAAGCTGAGTTTGGATACGGGGTCGGGTCGGACGGTCTACCAGCTCATCCAGCAGGGCACAGGCCAAGTGTTGTTGCAAGTGCCTTCGGCCGAGGTGCTGGGAATGTCCCAGCGGGTACGCGACTTGCAGGATAAGGCCATGGCCTCGGGGGGCTTGGTGGACCGTCAGGGTTAGAGGTCGAGCCCCTCTTCGGTCTGTCTGAGTATCGAGGTGCAACATGGTTACTGTCACGACAAGCACGACTTCGAGCACGGCGAGCCTGAATGGCCTGAGTTCGGGCATCGACACCACGGCCCTGATCAACGCCATCATGGCCCAGAAGTCGACCAACGTCACTCGGTTGAAAGCTCAGCAGACGCTCAATACCCAGAAGACGTCGGCCCTGACGAGCCTCAGTACGGAGTTGTCGGGCCTTACCCTCAGCATGGCGGCTCTGCAGGACAGGCTCAACGCCAGCACGGTGTCGAGCACCGACAGCACCAACGCCTATGTCACTGCGTCGGCCACCGCCGGGCAGTCCGCGGGCAGCTTCGACGTCCAGGTCAGCACGGTGGCCACCCGGGCCCGGCTCTCGGCCAAGGCCGATGGGAGCAACCTGTCGGTGGCCAACCCCTCGGATTCCGTGGGTTCCAGCATCTTCACGGCGGGAACCCCGGCCACGTTTGCCCTGCAAGGCACCGATGGGAAGACCTACACCATCACCCTGGACAGCGCCTCGAACACCCTGAATGGCCTGCGCGACAAGATCAACGCGGTGGCCGGCTCCAGCGTCACAGCCTCGGTGGTGAACACGGGCAAAGGCGCCAAGCCCTATCAGTTGGTGCTCACCGCCAAGGCCACGGGCACCGGTAGCACCAGTGGCAACGTGACCCTGGCGGACGTGACCAGCAACGATGGCACGACCGTGGCCAACAACCTTGGTATCTCGGCAGGCACGGTGGATAGCCTCAGCGCGCCGACGAAGATTACAGGCGGGCTGACTTCGGCCGCCGGCAATGGCGCCGTGGCCACGGATGCCAACTTCACCATCAATGGCCTCAGCCTCACGCGCAGCACCAATACGGTCTCAGATGCCGTGGATGGCATGACCTTCAACCTCAAACAGGGGGGGCAGTCAGGCACCACGACGCTGACCATCGGAAACGATGTGGCCGGTGCCACGACGGCCCTGCAGGATTACGTCACCAAATACAACCAACTGCTGAAGGACTACAAGACGGCCTCCACGGCCACCAAGAATTCGGATGGCAGCGTGGCCCAGGCCCCCCTTTCCGGCGATCAGACCACCCGTTCTATGATGGCCAGCCTCAGGGCCACCCTGGCCGGGGCCTCCTCGGGTCTCTCCAGCAGTGCCACCTACAAGTCCCTGGCCAGCGTGGGGGTCACCACGCAGGCCGATGGCACCCTCTACATGAACAACTACGTCTTCCAGACCGCCATGAACACGGACCCGGCCGCGGTGCAGAGGATCTTCAGTTTCACAGGCACCTCCACCAGCCCAGCTGCAACGGTCAAAAGTGGGGGCTCAGGCACGGTCACGGGAAGCGTGGACTTCGCCATTACGGACAGCGGCGGGGGAAACCTGGTGGGCACCCTCACCCAGAATGGCGTGACTTCGGATCCCATCCCCGTCACCAACGGAGTCCTCGTGGGCACGGGTATCTATGCCGGACTGAACCTGGCGATCACCGGCACGGGTACTGGCACGTTGAACCTCAGCCGGGGGGTGGGGCAAGCGGCCTCGGACCTCCTGTATACCTACACGGGCACGACTGGAAGCCTCGCCAACCTGATGAACACCATCACGGCCCAGAACACCAACCTGGCTTCCCAGATCACTAGGGCCCAGACCATGCTGGACGCGGAGGCGGCGAACCTGAAGGATAAATTCGCCCAGATGGAATCTGTCGTGGGCCAGATGAAGGCCACTTCTGGTTCCCTATTCGGCGCTTAATCCTTCATTCGTACTCATGTGCTGGTCCAAATTCGCCGAAAGAACCCTGTGGGGGAATCAATCATGAATGCCTACGCCAAAACCGCCAACACCTACCTCGCACAGCGCATCCTGGGTGCCAGCCCTGAGCAGCAAGCGGCCCTCATCATGGAGGCGGGCCAGCTGCACTTGGGCCGGGCCATCCAGGCCCTGGATCGCAATGATATTTCGGCTGCCACCAGCTGCTTCATCCGGGTCTCCGAAGTGATCCAGGAAGCCACGATCCGATTGGATTTGGAAGGTGGTGGCGAAGCCGCCCAGAGCCTATCGAAGCTCTACGCGCATTGGACCAAAGAGCTCATGGTCGCCAGCCGGACGAAGGACACCAGGCGCCTTGCAGGCGTGTCCAGCAACATGGGCGAGATCCGTCAGGCCTGGGAAGAGCACCACCAGAAGAAGATTGGCAGCCGGGGCTACGCTTTCCAATTCGGAGACCGGGTCGGATGAGCGACGCCGGGGTCCGCGCGGCCCTTGAGCGGATGGAAGCCTGGCTGGCGGATGTGAATTGGGTACCCGATGTGGGGGAACTGGCTCAGTGGGATGCTGAATTCCAGGCGGCCCTGGCCCAGGCCGAGAAGGGACCCGGCTGGTCGAGTCTGATGGAGCGTTCCATGGCGGCTGGGCATGGCCTTGAGGCACGGACTTTGGTTGTGGCCGAAGCCCGGGACCAGGTGCGGAAGGAATTGGAAAACTACGAGCGAGGCAACCGCGCTTTGAAGGGCTATGGAGCCATCTCACGCTGAAGCCTCATCACTCCTGCGTCAGATCCGATACGATCTGCTGGATCACGGTCGCCCAATCGCCGAAGCGCGGTTGCCGGTAAAGGCGCAGGGTCGGGTACCAGGGGCTGTCCTCCCGGTCCAGTAGCCAGCGGTAGTCGGGCTGATGGGTGATGAGCAGCAGGGTGGGAATCCCGAGCGCACCTGCCAGGTGGGCGACGGAGGTGTCCACCGTGATGAGCAGATCCATTTCGCTCAGGGCGAAGGCGGTATCTGAGAAATTTCCCAGGCATAGGTCCAGTGAGACCAGGTTCGGCAAGGGGGGGACTTCCACCGTATCGACCTGGAAGCTGAACCAGGCCACGCCGGGCAGGGCCGCCAAGGGCGCCAGCGCTGGGGCGGGAATGCTGCGCTCGGAGTCCCTGGCGTGGGCGGGATTGCCTCCCCAGACGAGGCCGATGCGCGTGCGTTCACCAGCCGTGGCCAGGAGGTCCCGAAGGCCCTCCCGGTGGGGCACCTCTTTGGGGACTCGCACATAGGGCACGGTATCGGGAATGGTGGCCAGTTCGGTTCGGAAGATCCAGGGCAGGGACATGATGGAAGCCTGGAGATCGAAGGGGGGCGGGGGCGCACCCTCCGCCACCAGGCCATCCAGTCCCGGGCAGGTGCCTGCAACGTTGAGCACTGAGCCTTGGGCTTCCAGAAGGACCCGACCGCCCAGGGCCTTCACCATGGGCAGATAGCGGAGGAACATCAGCGTGTCGCCGATGCCCTGCTCGGTCCAGAGCAGGAGCGTCCGGTCCTGAAAGGCCTCACCTTGCCAGGCGGGCTCTTGGAAGGTCCTGTGGGGGCGCAGGTCGCTGGAAACCTCAAGCCGAGCCTCGAAGTGTTGCCAGCCCTGGAGCAGGTTGCCGTGAAGCAGGTCCGCGAAGCTCTGCTCGTAGTCCAGGTAGGCCAGGCCCGGTTCGACCTGACGATACCGCTCGATTTCAGCGCGGTATTCGTCCCAGCAGCCCAGTGAGTACAGGGGGCCCATGACGCTCTTGTGGACCAGGAAGCTGGTGGGGGCCTGCTGCAAGACCCGGGCAATCTCCTGGCAGGCGCCGAGGCGATCGCCGGTGCGGGCCAGGGCGGTGATGAGGAGCAGGTGGGCCCGCTCCTCTGTGGGATGGGCGGCCACGACACGGCGGAACTGCAGGACAGCCTCGCCGAGTCGGCTCTGGGCAAGCCGGATGGAGCCGAGGTGGGCCATGGCTCGGAAATGTTGGGCGTCAAGGCGGAGCGCGAAGCCACAGGCCTCCTCTGCCTGATCTAGGCGCTGGGTCGCGAGAAGGGCCAGGGCCAGTTGCGCCCAGAGTTCGACCTGGTGGGGTCGTAGCCCGGCGTAGCGGCCTTCCTTGGCTCCGGGAGGGTTCGCCTCGGCAAGCACTTTTTGGGCGCATTCCAGATCGCCCAGACCCAGCAGGCATTCCACCAGGAAGAGTCGCACGCCCAGCCGGTGGGGATCCTCTTCCAGGAGTGTCTGGAACTGCCGCTTGGCAGCTTCCCATTGGTGCTCGCGCATGTGGGCCGCACCGAGGTCGATGCGGGCGGAAAGCGTTTGAGGGGCGTCCCCGCCCGCCCTGGGCAGGCTGTGTTTCAAGTGCTTTCCGGCGTCAGCGGGCACGCTCAGCTCCCGCTCGAAGACAAGTCATCCACCACCTGGCGGATGACAGAATCCCAGTCGCCATATTCGGGTTGCCGGTAGATGCGCAGGGTGGGATACCAGGGGCTGTCATCCCGATCCAGTAGCCAACGGAAATCGGGTGCATAGGACACGAGCACCAGGGCGGGGATTCCAAGCGCTCCCGCCAGGTGGGCCATGGCGGTATCCACGGTGATGAGGAGATCCATGCCGCTCAGCGCCAAGGCCGTGTCGGAGAAGTTGCCCAGAAGGGGGGCTAGCGGGATCAGGCCAGGAAGCGGCGGGAGGGCCTGAGCGTCCAACTGGAAGCTGAACCAGCTCACCCCGGGAAGGGCGGCCAGGGGCGCCAGGGCTGTCGGTGCGATGGAGCGCTCGAAGTCCCGGCCATTGTTCGGGCTTCCCGCCCACACGACGCCGATTCGGGTGGTGTCCTGGGTGCTGGAGAGCAGGTCGAGGATCTCCTGGCGGTGCGGAACCTCGCTCGGAACGGTGATGTAGGGGACCTCAGCGGGAAGGTTCGACAGGTCCGTCTGAAAGATCCAGGGCAGGGACATGAGGGAGGCGTGCAGGTCGAAAGTAACCGGCGGCGCATCCCAGGGAACGAGGCGGTCCGCGCCGGGGGCGGTCGCGGCCAGACCCAGCAGCGAGGGTTGAGTCTCCAACACCACCTGGCCGCCCAGGGCCTTCACCTGAGGCAGAAAGCGGAGACCCATCAGGGTGTCGCCGAGTCCTTGCTCGGTCCAAAGGAAGAGGGTCTTACCAGCGAAGGGCTCACCCTTCCAGAGCGGTTGGGCAAACGACCGGGTCGACTTGGATTCGTTCAGGACTTTGGCCCTCGCCTCGTAGAGGCCCCAGGCCCGGGGGAAATCGCCGTGGACAAGATCCACCATGCTCTGGGCGAAGTCCGGGTAGGCCGAGGTCGGATCCACCTTTCTGAACCGTTCCAGCTCGACCCTCAAGGCGGGCCAACGCCTGCGGTTGTAGTGGGCGCCCAGAATGCATTGGTGAAGGGCGAGACTGTCGGGGGTCTGGTGTATGGCTGCTGCGATCTCCTGGTCCGTACGGACTAGGTCTCCCCTTCGCGTGAGGCAGGTGATCAGCAGCAGGCGCACGCGCTCCTGCCGTGGATCCCCAGCCAGGCTTTGCCGGAACAGGCGCTCGGCCCCCTCCAGATCTCCCTGAGCCATGTGGACGGTGCCAAGGGTTGTCCGGGCCATGAGGTTTTGTGGATCGTACCGCAGTGCGGTCTGGCAGGCTGCCTCGGCCTTGTTCACATTGCGGGGATCAAACAGCGCCGTACCCAACCTCGCCCATAGTTCTGCGCATAGAGGCTTCATGGCAGCGTACCTCGTGGCCAATCCTGGGGACTGGCTCACGGCGGCAAGAACCTTTCCGGCCTGCTCGATATCGGTCGCTTTCAGCAGGCACTCCACGAGACACAGCTGAGCGTCTACCCGGCTGGGATCCGTTTTCAGCACAGTCTTGAAGCGGGCCTCGGCCTCTCGCAGACAATCCCGCCGCATCTGGATGCAACCGAGGTTGATGCTGGCCGCAAAATGGTTGGGGTCGATGGCGAGGGCTTTCAGGCAGGCCTGCTCAGCTTCTTCGAGGCGCCCAAGTTTCAGCAACTGTCCGGCGTAATCGGCCCAGGCGAAGCCATGCCTGGGTTGCCGATCCAGGAATTCCTTGTAGGCAAGGGAGGCCTCCAGAGCCCGACCCGCGAGTTCAAGAGCTTGGGCCTTCTTGAGCCACTTCAAGGGTTTTGAGTCCACACCAAGCTCCGGTCACTGCGCTGATGGCCCCTTTTTCTCACGAAAAGGCCACGCAAGGGGTGCGAAGTAAATCACGAACTCGGGTTGGCTGGCCGATAGAGGGGTTGGAAAGCCCTGCCATGACCCCTGCCCCCGATCCTTCCGAACTGCCCCTGTCCAGCGAGCCGGCCGAAATCCCGGAGCACATTGTCGTCATCCTCCTGGAGGCGGCGGAGCGGCTCACGAACAAGCTCGAAGAGGCCTTCGCCCATGAGGATCCCAGGCCACGGGAGCATTTTGTCCACAAGATTGAGGCCGTCCTCGAGGATCTGGATGGTCGGCTCAACCATGAGGAGGGTGGAAACTTGGTGGACGAACTGGCCCGGACCTACGCGTGGTGGCGCAGCGAGGTCGGTGAGGCCAGCCGCCTGGGGGACGCCGACCGCCTGGGCCGCGTCCGCACCCAGATGGGCGACATCCGAAGGGCCTGGGAGCACGTGCTCTTCGAAGGCGAGGGCATGTCTGGGAATCTAGAATTCTAGGTGTGCCCGCAGTTGGGCCCCTGACGCACCATGCAGAGCTCTGCCGCTGAACTGCACCGGCATTCGCTGCCTTGCGCTGCGCTAGGATGAAGGCTGAAACCAACGCCCTGCTCCCAGCCTGAACCCGCCATCCCGAACGCCCGTGCCTCTCTGAGGCCGGGGTTCTTTAACGCCAGGGGATCCGCATGCCGCTCAAGATCAGCAACCTTTCCAAGACCTATCCCAACGGGGTGAAGGCCCTCAGGAACCTCAGCCTCAGCATCGGCAACCAGATGTTCGGGCTCCTGGGGCCCAACGGGGCTGGCAAGAGCACCTTGATGCGCACCATCGCCACGCTGCAGGACCCGGATGAGGGCGAGATCCAGTTCGATGACATCAACGTCCTGGAAGACAAGGGGGCCCTGCGGAAGGTGCTGGGCTACCTACCCCAGGAGTTCGGGGTCTATCCGAAGATGAGTGCTCTGGACATGCTCCATCATCTGGGCGTCATGAAGGGCCTCACGAATGCGGGCGAGCGGAAGGAGATGGTCGATGCCCTGCTCAACCAGACGAACCTTTGGGAGGTTCGGAAGAAGGCTCTCAGCACCTATTCGGGGGGCATGAAGCAGCGCTTTGGCATCGCCCAGGCTCTGCTCGCCAATCCGCGACTGATCATCGTGGACGAGCCCACGGCGGGACTGGACCCCGCCGAGCGGAACCGGTTTCTGAACCTGCTCAGCGCCATTGGTGCCAACGCCACCGTGATCCTCTCCACCCACATCGTGGATGACGTGAAGGAGCTCTGCCCTCGAATGGCCATCATCGCCCGGGGGGAACTGCTGCTGGAAGGCGCACCACGCGAGGCTCTGGACGGACTGCACGGAAGAATCTGGAGCAAGGTGGTTGCCACTGAGGCCGAACTCGCGGCCCTCGAAGGCGCCTTCAAGGTGATCTCGACGCATCTGGTGGGAGGCCTGCATGAAGTGCGGGTCCATGCGGAGTCGGATCCTGGCGAAGGCTTCCGGGCGGTGGACTCGGACCTCGAGGATGTCTACTTCCTGAACCTCGCGCGGCAGTCCCCCGTGAACGCCTGAGGGAGCCGCCATGTTCTGGGAATTCTTCTCCTTCGAAGTGAAGTTCCGCTTAAAGAGCCTCTCCACCTACGTCTACTTCGGGCTCTGGTTCGTCCTCAGCTTCCTCAGCGTCGCCGCGGAGGACTTTGGTCCCGTGGGCAATGGCAAGGTGCTCCTCAACGGCCCCTACGCCTCCACCCTGAACCAGGTTCTGTTCTGCTTTTTCGGGCTCATCGTCATCGCGGCCATCTTTGGTACCGCCATCCTTCGGGACTTTCAGCGGGACACCTACCAACTCATCTTCACCAAGCCCATCTCCAAGTTTGCCTACCTGGGCGGGCGCTGGGCCGGCTCCTTCGTCACCACAGTGCTGGTCTTCTCGGGCCTGGTGTTGGGCGAGGCCGCTGGCACCCTCGCGCCCTGGGCGGACCACGCCCGCATCGCCCCTGGCCACTTTTGGTGGTATCTGCAGCCCTTCCTCTCCTTCACGGTCATCCAGATCTTCTTCCTGGGCTCGCTCTTCTTCTGCGTCGCGGCCCTGACCCGGAAGCTCTTCGTGGTCTACCTCCAGGGCGTGGCCCTTTTCATGCTCTATATCGCGGGTCAGACGGTGTTCGTGGCCACCCGCAGCCTCGAGCGCTTCTGGAGTGGCATCTTCGATCCAGTCGGCCTGATCCTCTTCAACAACATCACCCGCTACTGGACTGTGGCTGAACAGAACACGCTCCACTTCCAGTGGCAGGGCATCTTCCTCTACAACCGGCTGCTCTGGCTGGGCGTGGGCCTGCTGGCCCTGGGGGCTGTGGGGGCCCTCTTCCCCATGTCCGTGGAAGCCCTCACCGCCCGCTCCGCCGGGCGCCGTGCTGCCCGGCGTGAGGCCGAGGACGAGCCACGCCCAGTTCGCACCCTGGTCGCACGGCAACTGCCCTGCGTCACTCAGGTCTTCACACGCGGAACTGCCTGGCATCAACTGGTATCGCTCACGAAGCTCCGCGTCCGCAACATCCTGCGGGAAATCCCCTTCTGGGCCTTCCTGTTACTGGTGGTGGCCTTTTCCGTCATCAACGGCTTCTATGCGGGCAAGCGGGGTGACGCCAATGTCTGGCCCGTCACCTACCTCATGCTCCAGGCCGTGGAGGGCGGAGCCACGCTGTTCTTCTACATCGTGGCGACCCTGTATGCCGGGGAACTCGTCTGGCGGGAGCGGGACACGCACTTCGCGGGTATCCATGACGCTCTGCCCGTGGGCGAGGTGGTGGACTGGCTCAGCCGCTTCAGCGCCCTCTGCCTGGTGGAACTGCTCCTCCTGACCGTCACCCTGTTTTGTGGCGTCCTGATGCAGACCCTGTCGGGCTACTACCACTACGAGTTCCTTCAGTATTTCAAAGAGCTCTATGTGGTCACCTACCCGCAGGTCCTGACCTACGCGTTGCTGGCCTTCTTCCTGCACGCCATGGTCCGCAACAAGTTCCTGGGCCACGGCCTCACCATCGGCATCTTCGTGTTGATGCCCATCCTCTACCGCTTCGGCCTCGAGAACACCCTCTACCTGTTCGGCCAGACGCCCCCTTACACCTACTCGGACATGAATGGCTTCGGCCACTTTGTGCAGCCCCTGTTCTGGTCCATCAGCTACTGGCTGTCCATCGCCGCCTTCCTTGGCGTCCTCTCCATCGCCTTCAGCCGTCGGGGTGCCGAAGAAGGCTGGAGCGCGCGCCTGCGCCTGGTTCGCCAGCGAATCCGCGGACTTCGCCCCGCCCTGGTCATCTGCTGCTTCACGGCCCTGGGCAGCGGCTGCTGGTACTTCTACAACACCCACGTGCTGAACGAGTGCACCACGGCCAAGGTCCGCCGGGGGCGCCAGGCCCAGTACGAGCGGGACTTCAAGCGCTACCAGCGCCTTCCCCAGCCCAAGGTCATCGCCGTGGAGGCCCGGATCGATATTGATCCAGCCCACCGCTCTTTCGAGGGCCAGGGCCGGTTCACCCTCCAGAACAAGACCAGCGCTCCCATCGCCGAGATCCATCTCACGGATACCATGCAGAGCCTGAGCCAGATCCGCTTCGATCGCGCTTCGCGCCGCATCTCCCAGAGTCCCCGCAACCAATACTCCATCTACGCCCTGGAGCAGCCCCTCAAGCCCGGCGAACTTCTGCACCTGGATTTCCGCACCAGCCACCGGGCCCGGGGCTTCAAGGACGGTGACGAGCGCCCAGAAATGGCCCGCAACGGCACCTTCTTCGACAACTCCTACTTCCCCACCATTGGCTATTCCGCAAATTTGGAACTGGACGACCCCCGGCGTCGCACCGAGGAGCACCTGTCCGCCCTGGAGGAAATGCCCCCGCGGGGCGATTCCTATGGCAGCCGCACCAACCTCTTTTCCACGGACTCGGACTGGATCACCTTCCATACCGTGGTTAGCACCAGCGACGACCAGTTGGCCATCGCTCCCGGCTACCTGCAGCGCGAGTGGCGGGAAGGGGGCCGTCACTACTTCGAATACGACATGGGCGGAACCCGCACGGCCAACTTCTACGCCTTCCTCTCCGGCCGCTACGAGGTTCGCAAGGTCCAGCATCAGGGCGTGAGCCTCGAGGTGTACTACGACCCGGCCCACGCCTTCAACGTGGTGGACATGATCCAGGCCTCCAGCGAGGGACTCGACTACTTCAACCGCGCCTTCGCACCGTACCAGCACCGGCAGTACCGCATCCTCGAGTTTCCCCGTTACCGCAACTTCGCCCAGTCCTTCCCCAACACGGTGCCCTTCTCCGAGGCCATCGGCTTCATCGGCCGGATGAAGAGCACCGAGGACATCGACTTCACCTATTTCGTCGTCACGCACGAGCTGGCGCATCAGTGGTGGGGGCACCAGCTCATCGGTGGGCAGGTGCAGGGCTCGAACATGATGTCCGAAGCCCTGGCCGAGTACTCAGCTCTGCGGGTCATGGCCAAGAAATATGGCGAAGCGAACATGCGGAAATTCCTCAAGCACGAGCTGGACGGTTACCTGCGGGGCCGGGCCGGCGAGGTCCGGCGGGAACCCCCTCTGGCCCTGGTGCAGCGGGAACCCTACGTCTGGTACCAGAAGGGCGCTCTGGTCCTCTACGCGCTCTCCGACTACATCGGCGAAGATCGGCTCAATTTGGCCCTGCGCGCCTTCCTGCTGGAGCACCGCTATGCCAACGCCGAGGGCCCCGCCGGGGCCTACCCTGACACTCGGCAGCTGGTAGAGGCCCTCCGGGCCCAGACGCCGCCTGAGTTTCAGTACTACATCTCGGATGCATTCGAATCCATTGTCCTCTACGACAACAAGGCTGTTTCCGCCACGGTAACGCCCACGCCGGATCACAAGTTCAAGGTCACCCTGACCGTCTCGGCCCGGAAGCTGCGCTCGGACGGCAACGGGGTGGAGACGCCCCTGCCCCTGAATGACTACCTTGACATTGGGGTGTTCACCGGGCGCAAGGGCCAGGAGCAGCCGCTCTACCTGCAGAAGGAGAAGTTCACCCAGGCGAGCCAGAGCTTTGAGATCACCGTGGACCAACGGCCCACCCGGGCTGGCATCGACCCCTACAACAAGCTCATTGACCGCAACGGCGACGACAACCTGATCGATGTGACGAACCCGAAATGAGGCCCGCCAAGGACCCGCCTCCTAACCCTTCGATGGCACGAAGGGCTTGGGCAGGCGGGCGCAGCCCTGACGCTCGAACATCCAGCCGGGGTATTCCGAGGGCAGGGCGCTCACCGCATCGAGGCGGGCCAACTCCTCGGCGCTCAAGACCAGCTCCGCCGCTGCCAGGTTGTCCTCCAGCTGGGCCAGGGTCTTGGCGCCGATGATGATGCTCATGATGTGGGGCTTGGCCAGCAGCCAGGCCAGAGCCACGCGGGCTACGGAGCTGTCATGGGCCGCGGCCACCTCGCGCATGACGGCCACACAGGCCCAGGCCCGGTCGGTGTTCACGGGTGGGAAGTCGAAGTTCGTCCGGCGTGATCCCTCTGGCGTGGAGGCGCCGGGGCCGAACTTGCCCGAGAGCAGGCCCCCGGCCAGGGGGGACCAGACCATGAGGCCCAGTTTCTCTTCGCTCAGCATGGGCACCAGTTCCCGCTCCAGGTCGCGCCCGGCGATGGAGTAGTAGGCCTGCAGGGTCTCGAAGCGGGCATAGCCCTTGGCCTCGCTCAGTCCCAGGGCCTTGGCGATCCGCCAGGCGGACCAGTTGGACACGCCCACATAGCGCACCAGGCCTTGGCTCACGAGATCGTCCAGGGCGCGGAGGGTCTCGTCGATGGGCGTCACGGCGTCATGGCCATGGATCTGGTAGAGGTCGATGTGGTCCGTCTGCAGGCGCTCCAGGCTGGCCTTCACCGAGTCCAGGATGTGGCCCCGGGAGGCGCCGCGGTCATTGGGGCCGGGGCCCATCTCGCCGAAGGTCTTGGTGGCGATGACCACATCCTTGCGGGCCACACCCAGGTTCTTGAAGGTCTGGCCCAGCAGGCGCTCGGAGTGGCCAAAAGAATACACATCCGCCGTGTCGAAGAAGTTCACGCCGCCCGCCAAGGCGCGGCCCACCAGGGCATCCACCTCGGACTGCCCCAACTGCCCGATGGCCTTCCAGAAGCCTGCGTCCGCATTGCCGCCGAAGGTCATGGCCCCCAGGCAGATTTCCGAAACAAAGAGTCCCGTCCGGCCAAGCTGCTTGTAATTCATGGCTGCCTCCCGTGGGGACACCGGGGCGACCCCGCCCAAGGTTGCCACATTTTCCAGTGGCCCAGCCGCCCAGGAGCCTGGAAAAATTGGTATAATTTAGGTGATCCCAAACTTTTCCAACCTGTGCGGCCGCCATGAACCCTGCGCTCCCTCCAGCTTCGCCTGAAGCGGCCCTCGCCGGAGAGCGGGTCACGGAGTTGCAGCGCCGACTGGAGGTGCTGGAGCTGGTTCTGGGCGAGTCCACGGATCCCATTTTCAACATCCTGGAAGACGGCACCTACCGCTATGTGAACCAGGCCTTCTCGGGCCCCTTCAGTCGCAGCCCGGAGGAGGTTGTCGGGCGCCGGATCTGGGACCTCTTCTCGGCCGAGGAAGCGGAAAAGCGCATGCGCGTCGTGCGTCAGGCCTTCGCCACCAAGGAGGCCATCGTCTTCGACGTGCGGGTGCCCACGGCTGCCGGGGACACCTTCTACATCACCTCCGTGAAACCCATCCTGGACGTCACGGGCAAGGTCTCCTCTGTGGTCTGCATCTCCAAGAACATCACCGAGCGGAAGCGGGAGGAGCAGGAGCGCATGGCGCTCATCCAGCACCTCCAGGCGGCCCACCAGCAGGTCCAGACCCTTTCGGGCCTGCTGCCGGTCTGCGCCCACTGCCGGAAGGTCCGGGAGGATGATGGCTCCTGGACCCAGCTCGAGGTCTTCATCCAAGCCCGTTCTCATGCGGAATTCACCCACGGGGTCTGCCCCGACTGCACCCGGGAGCACTTCCCCGAATCCCTGTGAATCGCCCCCCAGGAGCTGACATGGTCGCCACACCCTTTGCCGCCGAGTGGGTCCAGCAGGGGGCCGATATCTTCCAGTGGGGTCGCAAGGCTGCCTATTGGAAGGGCCGGAAGGGCTGGTGGGCCTCCCGTCAGGATGTGGAGGGCATCAAGGGCCCCTTCCGCACCCCGGGCGCCGCTCAGAAATGGGCCGAGGAGCCCTTTCGTGAACAGCACCGCCTGGCCCAGCAGAAGCTGCGCGAGGCCGCCCAGAAGGCGCTGGAGGACCGGAAGGCCAAGCGGGCGAACCAGAAGGCCGCTGCGGCGGAGCAGGCCCAGGAACGGGAGGCCCGGGAGCGGGTGACCTGGAACGGATTGGGACCCGAGGAGCGACGCGTGCAACCGGGCCAGGTCTGGGCCATGAAGGATCCCCGCTTCGAGCAGCACCAGGTACTTGTGATCGAGGTGAAGAAGACCCTCGCCATCGTCCTGGCACGGCAGAGCCGGGCCACCCCATGGAAGGGCCTGGAGCCGGAGTCGCGGACGCTCAGCCACCTTCCCCGGACCTACCATCTGGTGGGCATGGCCAAGGTGCCAGGGCCGTCGGCTCGGAGCCGGGTGACCCCGGCCCCAAGTGGCCCAAAGTGATTCTGGCCGCGTGGCGGCCTTTATAAAAACTCCATCAGGTGAAGCGGATAGAGGGCACCGAGATCTGGAGTCTGGACGAGTGCCACTTCCAGCAGCACGGGACTCGCACCAGGATGTGGGTTCGTCCTGAGGTCAAGGACTCGATCCTGGAACATGCGCCCAGGCGGAAGATGGCTTGCTTCGGGGCAGTGCCTGTCCACAGGGATGTTCGTCCATGCCATGAAGGAAGTGTTCGATGCCCAGACCTTTCACGTCTCTGCGCTGAACACGGCCGCCATTGCCGCGCTGACCGCCGACCAGGTTTCCCAAGTGTGGATGGGCCAGGTTAGGGCCCTGAACGTCACCTAGTCCATTCACACAACCTGGGTGCCGCTGCCCTGCGTCACGGGCAGCGGCGAGGCTTCTTGGGCTGCCTTCGGTCTCGACCGAAATTCGACCCTTACGCGGGCTTGTCTGCGGTCACGTTCAAACTGATGGCCACGCCCTTGAAGCGCATGTTGCTCGTGTCGTCGAAGAGCCCGAACCCGGGCACCCGCCAGAGATTGACGAATCCCGCCTCGCCAAGATAAGCCGTGATGAATTCCTCGTTGAGCCCCACGGCATGGTGATCGTAGGCGTCGATGTGCCCCCCGAAGATCATGCGCATGACGAAGAACCGCTCCTCGCCCAGGAGGTTCTCCTTATCAAGGATCATACCTGCCAGCGTGTCCAGGTCTGGGACGCTGACATAGAGTTTCCCCCCGGGCGCGAGCACCCGATACCACTCGGTCAAGGTGGCAGCCAGTTCTCCCATGTAGTCGAAGTGTTCCAATACGTGTGAAGCATAGATTTCAGTGAAGGTGCCGTCCGCGAATTGGGACAGATCGTTGGCGTTGCATACATGATCCACGCAGGGTCCGGGTAGGGCATTGAGCACTTCCCAGCCCTCGGCCCGAGCCTTGCCACCAATGTGGAGTTTTCGAGGGGTGGCCGTATCGGTGGGCAGGGGGGCGTTCTTCTTGGCTTTGTCGGCGGCTTTATCGGGCATGGGGCTCCTTTCCAAGGAGTGTTGCCAGGTGATACGAATTATTAAGGCTCTGAACTTCCCTCGATCCTATCAGACCGCGGGTGTCCCGGTATCCTGTTTAGGGTTTACGTGAATCGCAGGAAAGCCAGCCCGCTGAGGCCGAGGCACTCTTCGGAAGGATATTGGGGGCCGCACCGCCCAACGCGGCCGCTCTGAATTCCCTGCCGGTCATTCTCCTGGAATCGTGACGGCAATAGCAGGCACTGCGGTTGGCAGTTGGCCATCGTTGGGACGGAGGCCAATCCGGACTTCACGCAAATTTGGTTCATCCTGGGCCCCGACATTCTTGGGGGATTCCGCATAATGGCGATATCCAGGACAGGCTACTCAGAGGCTCTCTGCCACTCCTTCTCTGGCCTGATCGCATGCCTCTATCCTTTAAGAGACCGATTGAAGTGGACTGTGTCCGGCGGGTCTTCACCCCGGTACAGTACTCCTGAGGTTGTCTGGGCATGAGCGGTATGGCACCATCCCACGGGGGAGAATCCGATGGGCTCACTCGATGCGCGGTCCGCTGCTGCGGAGTCCTTGGCCAAGGGCGGACGCTGGCGCGAAGCCTCCGAGGCCTACTCTGAGTTGATCGCTGCCGGTCGATCCGATTACTTTACCCACTACAACTATGGAACGGTGCTCATGCACTGTGATCGTTATGAACCCGCCCGGGATCACCTGTGTCTTGCCTTGGAATGCCGCCCGGATTCCCTGGATGTCCTGAACAACCTGGCGGCGGCTTACCTGAAATTGGGCGATCCTTGCGCCGCGGAGGAAGCGTGTCGCCTCATCATCGCCCAACAGCCCGACCACCACTTGGCATGGACCAACCTCGGCCTGTCCCTCAACGACCAGGGGCGGGTGCCCGAGGGGATCGCAGCCCTGCAAAGTGCCCTTGAGCTTGTGCCCAATGATCCCATTGTCTGCGAAAACATCCTGATGAACCTTTGCTACACCGCCACCGATGGCGAGGAGCTGGCTGAGGTCCACCGGATGCTGTGCGCCCAGATTCCCTCTTCGCCCCGGAAACCGCACCCTGACACTAATGGAAGGCGCATCCGGATCGGGTATCTATCTTGCGATTTCCGAAGTCATGCCGTGTCGTTCTTCATGGCGGGTCCAATCTTGACCCACGACCGCAGCACCTTTGAGGTCTTCTGCTATTCAACTACGCATGCGCCCGACCAAAGGACGGAGGATTTTCGGCAGCTGTCTGAGCATTTCGTCGATCTTTCGACCTGCTCAGATCCCGAGGCAGCCCGGCGTATCGAAGCGGACGGGATCGACATCCTCGTGGATCTCGGTGGTCATACACGCGGGAAGCGCCTGGGCATCTTTGCCCTCCGTCCAGCGCCGGTGCAAGTGACCTATCTGGGCTATCCGGCCACGACGGGGTGTTCCTTCATTGATTATCGGCTGGTCGATGCCCTCACCGACCCTGAAGGCAGTGAAGCGCATTCCACGGAACGCCTGGTCCGGCTTCCCGCTCCTTTCCTCAGCTACTACCCCCACTCCACTTTCCCGGAGTCAGCACCACCACCAGCCTTGGCCAACGGATACATAACCTTTGGCTCTTTCAACAATTCGACCAAGATCTCGGAAGACACTCTCGACCTATGGTCCCGCGTGCTCATGGAAGTTCCCACTTCGCGCATGTTCATCAAGGCCTGGGCGTTAGCCAATGCGGCCGTCCGCGAGCGTTTCCGTGGGCAGTTCTCCCAGCGCGGCATCGACCCTGCTCGTCTGACCTTTTCGGGTTTCATGGAGGGAGCCCAGGGCCACCTCGCCGCCTACAGCATGGTGGACATCGCCCTCGACACCTTCCCCTACAATGGCACCACCACGACCTGCGAAGCCCTTTGGATGGGAGTGCCAGTCATCTCACTGGTGGGGAGCCTCCATGCCGCCCGAGTTGGGTACACCATCCTGACGGCCGTGGGTCTAGGTGGCTTCGCGGCCACTTCCCCCGACAACTATGTGGCTCTCGCTGCGGCCTCCGCCGAGAATATCAGCCAGCTTGTCTGCATCCGAGGGCAGCTCCAGAAAGCCGTCGCACAATCCCCTCTCTGTGACCGGTTCCGCCTGACGAGGGGTCTTGAAGACGCCTACCGGGGGATGCTTGATCCCGGACATTGAAGGCTAAGGCCGCTTATGGGTCAATCTCCCGGCGGATGGGCCCCCCGCCCTATTTTGCTGTGAATGTCACCAAGTCAGAATGAACTTCTTGTTCTGCCAAACATCGAACCTGCGCATCTGCTCGAGGCCATCCACGCTAAACATAGCGTCTTTGATTGTGCTGCATTTTTTGGCGAGGATCCCCGAACGGTTCAGCGCTCGGAGCATCTGAAGCACCACGACCGGGTGTCCATCGGCGTCCACCAATGCCAGCGGGTGTTCGACCACATGGGCTTCCGGCTTCGCAAGCCCCGGCCCCAAGAGGAGCAAAGTGATTCTGGCCGCATGGCGGCCTTTAAAAAATTCGGTTCATCGCGCTTTACCGGGGAAGGCGGCCTTGATCTTGAGGAAGAAGTAGTCGTCATCACGGAAGCCGTAGGCCATGCGTTTGAGGACTTTGACCTTGTTGTTCATGCCCTCCAGCACGGAGGTATTGAGCTTCCAGCGGCATTGGGCGAGGACGCCATCGATGCGTTTGGTGAGGTTCCGGGCGAAGGCCTTAAGGGGAGCGATGGCGCTCTCCATGGCTCGGCCCAGCCAGTCATTCCAGGCTCTGCGCGCCCAGCCTTCCCGCGTATAGCTCCAGAGTTGTTTCAGGTCGTCCTTCAGTAGGTAGACAGTCATCAGCGCCTGGTTGGCTTCCAGCAGCTCCTTCAGACGGACTCTCTGGGTGGGCTCCGTCAGGTTCTCCCGGTTGGCTAGGAGGAGCCACTTGGAACCCTTCACCACCTTGCGGGCGGCCTTGTCCTTCCTCACCCGATTGGCCTCGTCTACCCGCACCCGGTCAATGACCTCCCGACCGAACTTCATCACCACATGGAAGAGGTCATAGACGATCTCAGCCGCTGGGCATTGCGCCCGGACCTCGACTTCGAAGGGGGCGTGCATGTCCATGGCCACGGCATGGATACGCTGCCTGGCTTCCAAGCCAATGGCCTCAAAGAAGGGTCGGACGGCTTCCTTTCCTCGGCCCCGTCCGACCCAGAGGACCTTGCGGGTGTCCGCGTCCGTGATGATCGTGGCGTAGCGATGGCCCTTATGGATGGCGAACTCGTCCATGATCAGCTTGTCCACGCCCGTCATGTCCAGCGGCGGCAGCGTCCGCTCCAGCCAGGCCTTGTCGATGGCCTTTACCGTGTGCCAGTCCAGGTCGTACCGCTCGGCCACATGCTTGATGGGTAACACCCGACAGAGCCTGGCCACATCCTCCGCCATCCGCCGGGTCACCCGCGATCTGGGTTCCAGCCAATCCAGGGCCTCCAGCCGGGGGCCGCAGGCTGGACAGGCCACCCTGAACCTCCAGAGGAACAACCGCACCGGGACCCCCAGGATGGGCAGATCCCTGACCTCCCGTTCCTCCGCATCGTGGTA
>Ga0118677_10002523_pt1 | contig 36723 bp, 20 predicted proteins | sample AliMusrvi5mmetaG_FD_86154 | JGI IMG/M metagenome (GOLD analysis project Ga0118677, IMG submission 86154)
CTGCCCGGCCGATACCCAGCAGGTTCCTCTGCGTCAGAACACGAGCCTTGGTCGGGTCCAGGTCGTCCCCGGAAAGCAGCACCAGGGCGGACGAGTCGGGTCCCCCGTGGGAAAGCCTGTCTTCCAGCCGCGGGTCGTCGGACCACGGGTCCAGCCGCGATTCGCCGCCCGGGGGCGAAGGCGGGACGGACGGCAAGGTGCGGGCACCGAGCCCAGGCCGGGCCTGGCGAACGCGATCCACCGCATCTCCAGGCGGCCCGAAAGCCAGGAGCCGACGGGCACGCATTGCCAGCGCCGCCCCTGCCACGGCGTCCGGATCGGAGGCCGGGGGGACGCGGACGACCAGCGCGCCGGCAGCCTGTATCCCGACCTCGGCGAACAGTGCCTCGGGCTCATCCCCGGCCCACAGGAGGACCGGCTCGCCTTCGTCCAGGCCTTCGTCCAGCAAGGCGAGTGAAAGGGTCCTCGCCGCCGCCCAGATGTCCGACCAGGTCCAGCACAGGTCGACTCCACCGCCCACGCGCCGCAAGGCCGGCTTGGGTCCCAGGGTGCGGGAACGGGTGCGTGCGAACATCGGGAGCGAGCGTGGTTCCATCCGGGCTTCCTTCCGTCCTGCGAGGCCGCTTCCAGCCTTGCCATCCTGGCTCAGCATGTCAAGACTTGAATGGTCCGCTCAGCCCGTGGAGGTCCGATGACTGCCCCCGACTTCGCGCCCTCGATCCCGCGAGGGTTCCTCGCCGCCGCCCGGGACCGCATGCTGGGGGCCGTGATGGACCCGACGGTGGCGGGTTCGTTCGGCCGCGGTGGCTTCCAGCGACATGCTCGCGGCTTCGTCCCCGGGGACCTCGACGTGGGCCTGTCGGGCCGGATCGCGCTGGTGACCGGCGGGCACTCAGGCATCGGGAGGGCGGCCGCGGCGGCGCTGGCGGTCCGGGGCGCGGAGGTGCGCCTGCTGGGCCGGGACCTTGCACGGGTGGAGGCCGGCGCCGCGGAGCTGCGGCACGAAACCGGCAATCCGCGCGTTTTCGCCGAACGGCTGGACGTGTCGGATCTGGACGGGATCCGGGCATGGGCGGAAGGCTGCGACGCATCGCCCGTCGACATCCTGGTCCACAACGCGGGCGTGATGCCGAACACGCGGACCGAATCGCCTCAAGGTCACGAGACGACGCTCGCGACCCACGTGCTGGGGCCGTTCCTGCTGACGCGCCTGCTGCTGACGCGCCTCCAGGCGGCACGCGACGGCCGGGTGATCTGGGTGTCCTCGGGCGGAATGTACGCCCGACGCCTGAGCCTGGCCGACCCCGAGTGGCACACGCGCCCCTGGGACGGCGTCGTGGCGTACGCCGAAACAAAGCGGATGCAGGTGGTGCTGTCGCGCCTCTGGGCCGCGCACCTTCACGGCACGACCGTCACTTCCAACGCGATGCACCCCGGCTGGGTGGACACCGGGGCGGTCCGGGCGTCCATGCCACGGTTTCACCGGGTGACGCGCTCGATCCTCCGCGACACGGCGCAGGGGGCCGACACGATCGTCTGGCTCGCCGCGAGCCCCCGCGTGAAGGGGGTTTCCGGGCGCTTCTGGTTCGACCGGATGGCCCGCCGCGAGCACTGGCTTCCCGGGACCCGCGAAACGGCCACCGAAGCCGAGGCGCTGTGGGCCTTCTGCGAGCAGGACGCCGGAACTGCCTGAATCCCGCCCCCCGCCTCGACGCATCCGGGGCGCAAAAAGATTCGGCAGTTCGCAATGTTCCGACGAACTTCACCGAAAGGCTGGACAAGAACCGCGAGTTGCCCTATCCTCTGCCCTGCCTTTCGGCGTTGGGCCCATAGCTCAATTGGTAGAGCAGCGGACTCTTAATCCGGAGGTTGAAGGTTCGATTCCTTCTGGGCTCACTGACGTGACGTAGGCACGGAGAAGGCGACCGAAAGGTCGCCTTTTTCGTTTTCAGGCCCTCACTCCCACTCGATCGTGCCCGGCGGTTTCGACGTGAGGTCGTAGGCCAGGCCGGACACCCCGGGCAGCACCAGCAGGTCCCTGCGCAACTCGGCGACCAGTGCCTGCGGCAGGTGGGCCGCAGTTGCGGTCATCGCCCGCTCGGACTGGATCGGGCGCACCACCACCAGTTCCCGGCCCTTGCCGTCGACCGACAGGGGGACCAGCGCCGTCGGGCACTGCCACACCTGGTCGTAGATGCCGTGGCGCCGCAGGCCATCCATCACGATGGCGTCGGCCTCCCGGCACAGGTCCAGGCGATCCTTCGTCATCGTGGCCGGCAGGGGCTGCGCGTCGGCGTACGTCTGGGGACCCAGGTTCCACAGGCACCGGTTGATGCCCTGCACCTGCTTGAGGATCGAACCGACCGCCTCCTGCAGGCGATCCCAGGGGAGGTCGCCGGTCAGCACGACGGGGTGTTCGTAGGACCGCAGGTCCGCCTTCACGCCCACGGACTTGATGGGCAGCACGCGCGCCTCCAGCCCGAAGGGCGCCGCCAGGGCCGCCACCTGGGTCTGCAGGGCGTCGATGCCCGCTCGGTCCGCCTGGCCGTTCGAGCATAGCACCCGCACGCCCAGGCCCGGCCCCGGGAAGGGGTGGCGCCACAAGGCGTCGTGAGGGATGCCCAGCCGCTCGCCCAGTTCCCGGACCTCGACCTTGTACAGTTCGGCCAGCGGCTCGACCACCTTCCCGGCCTGGATCATCGCCTCGATGATCGGAACCCGGTTGTGGTGCGTCTTGATCGTGTCCGCGCGCTTCGTGGCACCGGACTCGATGGTGTCGGGGTAGATGGTCCCCTGGCCCAGCAGGTGGCCCTCGATGCCCAGGCGCTTCGCTTCGCGCTCGAACACCGCGACGAACGTGTCGCCGATGATGCGGCGCTTGCGCTCGGGCTCGACCACGCCCGCCAGGGCGCCCAGGAAGTCGTCGGTGGCGTCGATGAAGTGCAGGTTCCTGCCGAGGCCCATTTCCTGGTACATGGTGATGACGGCTGCGCTTTCGCCCTTGCGCATCAGCCCGTTGTCCACGTGCAGCAGGTGCAGCCGATCGGGGCCGATGGCCAGGCCGAACAGCTTCGCGGCCACGGTGGAATCCACGCCGCCGGAGGCCAGCAGGAAGACCGAGTTGTCGCCGACCTGCTTCCGCACGGCCTCGATCTGCTCCTCGAGATACTGCTCCATCGTCCACGACGGCTTGCAGCCGCAGATGTCCAGAACGAAGTTCGCGATCATCTCGCCGCCGTGGATCGTGTCGTCCACCTCGGCGTGGTACTGGAAGCCGTAGCGCCGCAGCTTGTCGGACCCGATCGCCGCGTACCGGTGGGACTTGCCGCCTTCGCCCAGCGTCGTGTAGCCGAGCTCCTCGAAGTCCGGGCCGACCGACACCACCGAGTCGAAGTGGCTCATGAAGACCTGCTCGACCTCGCCGCAGCCCTTGAACAGCGGGTGTTCGTGGACGATGCGCATGTCGGCGCGGCCCCACTCGCGACCGCCGTGGATGACCGTGCCGCCGTAATGCTTGGCGATTTCCTGGTGGCCGAAGCAGAAGCCCAGGATCGGGATGGGCAGGTCGAAGATGGCCTTGGTGTAGTCGTCGTCCTCGCCCTGGGACGCCAGCGCGGGGCTGCCCGACAGGATGATGCCCTTGTACCCCTCGAACAACTCGACGGGGTCCTCGGGCTGGCGGATTTCCGCCAGCACGCGAAGCCGCCGGACCTTCGTGGCGATGAGGTGGGCGTACTGCCCTCCGAAGTCGACGACGGCGATGGCGTCGTGCTGCATGGGCACCTCCTGCAACCGGGCGACCGGAAGCAGGGTGATACCCTATTTCCGCCGCTTCGGGAAGGGTCGGCTTGCCGGGGCCGCCTGGTTCCGGGACAATCACGCGCCAACCCGGGCGAGGCAGGAGAGACGCGATGGAGGTTCGGGACACGGTTCAAGGAAGGCCCGAAATCCTCGCCCCGGGGGGAAGCCTGGAGGCCATCGAGGTCGCCGCGGGCCATGGCGCGGACGCGGTGTACGCCGGCGTCGGGACCCTCAATGCGCGGGCGCGGTCCGCCAACCTCACCGAGGCCCAGTTGCCCGGGGTGGTCGAGTTCCTTCATGGCGCCCGAGGCGACTCCGCCTCCGCCGGGAGTTTCCCAGGGAAACCCGCCGGCTCCGTCTCCGTGCTCGGGCGGGCTGCAGGCGCAGGCGCGAAACTGTATGTCCCCATCAACGTGCCGCTGCGGCCCGAGGATCGCGAGGAAACGGCACGCGTGCTGGCTCTTTGCGAAGCCTGCGGCGTCGATGCGGTGATCCTGCGGGATCCTTCGCTGATGCGACTTTGCCGGGACCGGTTCCCCACCCTGGCGGTCCACGCCAGCACCCAGGCCGGCGTCCACTCCGTCGAAACCGCCCGGCGGGCGGCGGAATTGGGCTGCCGACGTGTGATCCTGGCCCGGGAATGCAGCCGCGACGGCATCGCCCGGATCCGCGACGCTCTGCCGGACCTCGAGGTGGAGGTCTTCGTGTTCGGCGCGCAATGCTTCGCGGTGTCGGGGCTGTGCCTGCTGGGCGAGGCGACCACCGGCCGCTCGGGGAACTACGGTGCGTGCTCGCAGGCCTGCCGGCTGCCATACACGGACGAGTCCGGCCGGAACGTCGGGCATCCCTTCAGCATGAAGGACCTGGATCTCGTCGGCGACGTGCGGGCCCTGGTGGACCTGGGTGTGGCGGCCCTGAAGATCGAGGGCCGCATGAAGTCGCCCGCGTGGGTCGGATGCGTGGTTTCGTGGCTGCGGAAGGCCCTGGACCGGCCGCTTCCCGGCCTGTCGTCGGAGGAGCTCGACGCGTTCCACCGCGACGTGTCGGTGCTGTTTTCGAGGCCGCGGACCGACGGGTTCTTCCACGGGCGCACCGACGCTGCCGAGCAGATCGACATCGACGCGCCGGGCCACCGGGGATGCGACGTGGGCGACGTGAGGACTCGGGCGACGCCCGAGGGCCAGGTCCTGAGCTTCCGAACGCCCGTGGACCTGAACATCCGGGACGGCCTGCTGCTGGAGCTCTCACCCGAGCGCGGAGGCGGCATCGAGTTCGTGCCGCTGGGCATCCGCGAACTGTTCGACGAGCAGCGTCGCCCCGCGATGCGGCTGCCCGCCGGGAGGAACGTGGAAATCCCTGTCGATGTCCGTCGACCCGTCGCCCGGGTCGCGATCCACTCGTCCGACGGCGTCCGGGTCCGCTACGACCGCGTCGATCGCCGCGTGCCAGGCACGGTCGTGGAAGGGCACCCCCCGGCACCGCGGTTCGAGGGGGTCGAGATCCGGGCCGACCGGATCCGGGCGACCCTGTCCCGGGGGCGCGTGCGACGCGTGCTGGAACTGCCCATCGCGTCCCAGCCAGCCCGGGGCGAAGGCCTGTCGCCCGAGAGGCTGCAGAAGCATTTCGGCGACGCGGCCTACGACCTGGATCCGGGCCTGTTCGTGAACCCGTCGGACCTCAAGCAGGTGCGGCGGGAGATGGCGGCGTCCTTCGAGGCCGAAATGGCGGCGTCCGTGGCCGCGAAGGCCCGCGAGGCGGTCGATGCCCTGGTCGCGGATCCGCAGCCGGCGCCGCGGACCGACGCCGAGCTGCTGGCGAAGGGCCCTGCCGCGATCAGCCGCGTGACCGGCATGGGGGGCAGGATCATCGTCGCCCCGAACGGGACCCGGTTCGAACTGGTGCCCACGGCCTCCGGCACCACGGTGCGCCTGGCGAGCGCCGGGTTCCGCAAGGCCGACGCCCTCCCGGACGACGGCGACGCAGATCCGTCGTCACCGGTCGATTGAAGGCCGGCGCCCCCCGCGCTAGACTACCGCCGCGCCGGCCGTCGACGGCCGATGAGAGCAAGGAGGCTTCCTCATGTACAAGCTGGTCCTCGTTCGCCACGGCGAAAGTTCCTGGAACATGGAGAACCGGTTCACGGGCTGGACCGACGTCGACCTGTCCGCGAAGGGCCTGGAAGAGGCGCAGCGCGCCGGCAAGACCCTGAAGGACATGGGCTTCGTCTTCGACGTGGCGTACACGTCGGTCCTCAAGCGCGCGATCCGCACCCTGTGGTTCGTGCTGGACGCGATGGACCTGATGTGGATCCCCGTGTACCGCCGGTGGCGGCTGAACGAGCGACACTACGGCGCGCTGCAGGGCCTCAACAAGGCCGAAACAGCCGCGCTGCACGGCGAGGACCAGGTCAAGATCTGGCGGCGCTCCTACGACATCCCACCGCCGCCGCTGGACGTGACCGACCCGCGCTTCCCGGGCTTCGATCCCCGGTACGCGGACCTGAAACCCGAGGAGCTTCCGCGGTCCGAGGCCCTGAAGGACACCGTCGCGCGCTTCCTGCCGCTGTGGCACGAAGAAATCGCCCCGGCCATCAAGTCCGGCAAGCGTGTCCTGATCGCCGCCCACGGCAACAGCATCCGGGCCCTGGTGAAGTTCCTGGACAACGTGTCCGACGCGGACATCGTCGAACTGAACATCCCGACGGGCATCCCGCTGCTGTACGAACTGGACGCCGACCTCAAGCCCATCCGCCACGAGTACCTGGCCGACCCCGAGCTGGTGAAGGCACAGATGGACGCCGTTGCGAAGCAGGGCGCGAAGAAGGCGTAGGCTGTCCGGGGTCGTCAGGTCAGCGCCAGGTCGGTGAACTGCACGAACTTCATGTACCGCGTCACGATGCCGGGACTGTCCCCCTCGTCAATCGATAGCACGCGCAGCAGAAGCCCCGGGCCCGGCTCGACTTCCTCGGCCTGCGCCTCCAGAAGGCGGCATCGGCACTCGACCTGGGTGGACCCGCGCCGGGCCGGGATGTCGAACTGCAGCCTCAGATCGGCCTCGCGGTTCATCGGCACGAACGCCGTCTGCACGAAGACCCGGACTTCGCCGAGCTGCCGGAGGGTGACGGACAGCTTTTCGTCCCCCAGGATGAGCGCGCCGTGCAGCGAAACCGGGACGTCCTCGCGGGCGACCATCGCCGAAACCGGGCCCGAATCGCGTTTCGGCGGGGGCGCTTCCGGCGGCACGGACTCCCGCGTCGGCGTGCCATCGCGTTCGAGGGCGATGACCTTCACTTCCAGGGCGTCGAGGTCCTGGGACGTCACCTCCAACCGGTCGGCTCCCAGCGCCACCGCATCGAAGGGGTCGGGGATTTCCACTTCGACGGGCTGCACCGGCGTGCGCCTGGGCGGCACCGGTGATGGCGTCTGGAAGGGCCTGGCGGGGTCCTGGGATTTCGGCAGTTCCCGTGAAGGCGCCGGCGTTTCCCCCGACCACGGCACAGGCGCAACGGGATGCGCCGCGATCGAGCCGAACGAAAAGACGCTCCGCTCGGTCCCGCGCGGGCCCGAAGCCTCCCGCCGGATCGTCGGCGACTGGATCCCGAAGACGGAATCGAGGAAGCGCGCAAGGTCCTCGGGGGGGGCGATCGTGACCGCCTTCTCCCAGGCCAGGGCGATCCCCTCGACCGGCTCGGGCTGGATCCGCACCACCCGCCCGAACAGGAACGTCGTCTGCAACACCTGGGGATGGCGCAGGAAGACCACTCCGACCAGGGCGCCCGGGGACACGGCACGTGCGCGGGTCATCCGGACGAAGGATCCGCTGGCGCTGATGTCCAGCGTGCGGGCATCCACGCGGACGCCGTCGATATAGCAGTGGACCTCCTGGGACAGCGGTTGACGCGGGAATTCGCGGCGCTCGACCATAACGGGCAGGCTCCACACCACAACGTGTCAAGTATCATCGGCCAGCGACGTGCGCAAGCGCAGTCCGATCAAAACGACGAGAAACCCGATCGGAATCCCGTCGGCACGCGCAATATTCCGCCAGCCTGTGCGAATCCGCACGACAGCCTCCTGTCGAAGCCGGTATCCGTGTGGGAACGCACGGTGCCGTCGCCCGGCCAGGCCTCCCGGCGACACCACGCAACCGGCCCTGGATGCACCCGTTTCAGGGTTCGACATCCGGAACGGCGCCGTCTGGCATGGCTCGTGCTGGAGTCAGGCAACCGGCGGGGCGCGGACCCGGAAGAAACTTTGCATATTCGGGAGATCGATGGCAAATGGGGGACGAAGCGGAACGGTCCCGATGAGGCCGACGCGAACCGACCGCGTCCCATTCCAGGAAGGAGGCAGACCATGCGTCGAGTACCGTTGACCCTGCTGGCAGCATTCATCGCCGTGGCGGCGGCCGTCCCGAGGGTCGCCCACGCCGAGACCGCGGACGAGATCCTGGCCAAGGCCGACAAGCTGACCAACGGCTGGGACGACCAGTACATGAAGTCGACGATGACGATCATCGACATCGACGGCAGCAAGAAGTCCTACATCTTTTCCATCGCCCAGAAGGGCGAAAAGCGCCTGGTCCGCTTCGAGTCGGGCGAGCTGAAGGGAATGGCGACGCTGATCCTGAACCGGGACAGCGTGTACGCCTACCTCCCCGGCTTCAAGAAGGTCCGGCGCGTGGCCGCCCACAACATGAACCAGTCCTTCGCGGGATCCGACTTCAGCAACGACGACATGGCGTTCACGTCGTGGACGAACTCCTACGTCGCCACGATCGATCACGAGGACGCGGATCACTGGTACCTGTCCTGCCTGCCGCGGCCTGGCGGCGTCAAGCCCCCGCACCCGAAGGCGATCGCCAAGATCGACAAGAAGAACTACCAGCTGATGGGCTACGAGTTCTTCGACGAGGCCGGCAAGAAGGTCAAGACGTTCGACAACAACGACCTGACCGATTGGGGCGGCGGCAAGTTCCGCAACAAGATCATCCTCGTCACGGACAACCTGACCGGCCACCAGACCCGCCTGGACCTCATCGAGGCGAAGTTCAACGCTGGGATCAAGGATTCGCTGTTCACCGAGCGCGAACTGGAGTGGGGCAAATGACGACGGGGGCGAAGGTCCTGGGCGCGGTGCTGGTGCTGGCGACGATGGCGGAGGGCACGGCCCGGGCCGAGGGATGGTCGGATCGCCTGTCCATCAGCGGGTCGATCCAGAGCGACATCCGCTACGTGACCGACACCTTCCGCGGCGAGCGCCCGGGCCAGGGTCACGAGTTCGAGATGAACCGCAACGACGTGAACCTGCGACTGCGGGCCGACCCGTTCGACGGCGTCCAGGCGGTGGTCGACACGCGCATGCGGTACTACGGCTTCAACAAGGCGGCCAGCCTGCCCGAGCTGATCGGCCGCAGCAAGATCGACCCGTTCGACCTGATGCTGAACGAAGCCTACCTGTCGGTCCGCGGCCTGCCGTGGTCCAAGATGGACATCAAGGTTGGCCGCATGATCCAGACGTGGGGCACCGCCGACATGTTCAACCCCACGGACAACCTGAATTCCCGCGATTTTTCGGACCCGCTGGACTACACCGGCAAGGTCCCGAACCAGATGATCGAGGTGGACCTGTACCCGTCGGACTGGCTGACCCTGCAACTGGTCTGGGTGCCCGTCTTCAAGCCCGCGAACCTGCCCCCGTCGGCGGTCGAGGGCTTCGCGATGACCTACAACAGCCGCGGCGAGGTCACCGACTTCCCGGCGCCGCCGCTGGACGCGAAGGGCCAGCAGGGGCTGATGGGCCTGAAGGACAAGCTGGGCAGCGCGTCCGGCGGGTCCGACAACCCCCTGGCGGGCGTGCACTTCACGACCCCCGAGGTCCGCACCATCAACCCCAAGGCCACGCTGGCCAACTCCCAGTTCGGGGCCCGGGCCAAGTTCAAGACCGGGCCGGTGGACTTCAGCCTGTCGTACTACTACGGACGCTTCGGCTTCCCGGTGGCCTACACCGCGGTCGCCGACGTGCTGAGCCCGGGCAACGCCCCGGCCCCTTCCAAGTTCGTCACGGCCGTCAACGAGTTGGACAGCACCAAGTACAACGTCCGCTACATCGCGGAGATCATGTACCCGCGGATGCAGGTGATCGGCGCGGACTTCGCGTACGCATCGGAAAACCAGTGGGTGCCCGGCTTCAGTGCCGAGGCGGCGCTGGTCCTGCCGGAGCGGGTCGATTTCGGCCTGGAAGCCTTCCTGGACGGGCAGAGCATCCTGCGCCACAGCAACCCGAACGTGCCGACCACGCCCTTCGTGAAGGCCACGGCGGGCCTGGACTGGTCGTACCACGACTGGTTCTACATCAACCTGATGTACGTCCGCGGGTTCTTTGACGAATTCAACGACAAGTACGGCATCCACAACTACCTGGTGTTCGCCACCGAGTTCAAGTTCAAGCAGAACGAGGTCCAGATCCGGTTCGCTGGCGCGTTCGACGGCGACGACAAGTCGGCCGTGCTGTACCCGCAGCTGACGTGGATCGTGGCCCCGGCCGTGGAGCTGGTCGGCGGCTACATGCACTTCCTGGGCGAAACGCAGCCCAAGAACTCGCTGGACTATGCCGGCAAGTCGAAGTTCGGCATGAAGGCCAACGGGCGCGACGTCGCCTTCTTCCGCGGCAAGGTCACCTTCTAGGAGTCGGTCGATGCGGACTCTTTCGAACATCGTGAGCGCGGCCATCGCGGCCGCCCTGCTCCTGGGCACGGCGGCGTGCGGCTGGAAGAGCGACGGCGGCGCGCGGCTGGACGGGTTGTACCACCCGGACAACGGACTGAAGGACGCGATCGCGGACCTGGGGTCGGAGGAGGTCGCGCCGGACTCGCCGGATGCGGCCGCGACCGACGTGGTCCCCACCGACCCAGGCGGGTTCGACTTGTCCCCCGGCGACGTCCCGGCAACGGGACTGGCCGGCCTCTGGGCCGTACGCATCGTCCAACTGGGCGAGATATCGCCGATTTCCGACGCCTACCCGATCTCGACCCCGGACTACTTCCTGGCTCGTGTGGACCCGGGCGCGGGCCAGATGTCGCTGACGTTCTGCGACGAGATCCCGGTCGTCGATACCGGCGATTCGGGGCTCACGTTCGTCACCAGCACCACGCCGGCCCTGCGCGACGCGCTGGGGAAGGTCCCGGTCGTCGTGACGCTGGCCGACAGCGGCGCATCGCTGCCGGCCCAGAAGATCGTCTGGACCTGGGGACTGCAGAACCTCGCCGAGGCCGACCCGCTGCCGACCAGCGGAACCGACGCGAAGGTGTTCGACCAGGACCAGGACGGCAACCCCGGCGACACCGTGCTGGTCGAGGGACTGGCGTCCGGCAAGCGCTACATGGTCAAGCGGGCGGTGTGGAACCTGGCCGCCGGAACCCTGTCGGGCGACGGGACGCGGCTGTCCGGGACCCTCACGTACACCCTCGACGAGGAACCCCTGGGCGCCGATCCGACGATGCTCGACCAGAAGACGCCCATCACGCCGAAGGACGGAAGCACGTACCTGCTGCGGCGCGTAGGCGACCTGAGCTGCGCGACGCTGCTGCAGCACGTGGACGAGGTCTTCGCGCCGTGACGCCCGCGACGCGCTGCTCTTCCCGCGGGCTGCCGTCCCCCTTTTCCCGGACGCGATGAGGGCACCATGAACGACCGCACGTCCAGCCGCTGGGACCGCTTCGGGACCTACGTCGCCCGCCATCGCTGGGTGTTCCTCGGGCTGGCCCTCGGCGTGACGGGCCTGTGCGCCGGCTTCGCCCCCACCGTCACGATGTCCACCGATGCCACGGCCTACCTTCCCAACGATCGCCCCGAGGTGCCGTTCTGGCGGGACATGACCCGGCGCTTCGGGGGGTTCGAAACCCTGATGGTCGGCCTGGAGGAGCCGGATAGGCCGCTGACGTCCGACGGGTTGGCGCGGCTGGCCCGGATCACCGACCTGCTGTCGGGGATGAAGGCGCAGGGCATCCTGAACGCCCGCAGCGTGACCAACCTGGAAACCCTGCGCGAGGACGAGGAAGGGACCGTCAACGCCGAGATGATGATCCCGGCGATTCCGCGCTCCGCGGCGGACCTCGACGCGTTGGGACAGCGGATCCTGGGGGATACCCAGGTGCCCGGCGTGATGGTCAGTCGCGACCTGCGGGCGTACGTGATCATCCTGTCGATGGATGCCCGGCAGGACATGGGCACCACCGCGAACCGCATCATGGACGTCGTGGAGGCCGAACGGGGGCCGCTGCGCGCCTACTACTTCGGCGCGGCGTTCGTGACCAACCAGATCGGCAAGCGCGTGTATGCCGCGCTGGCCTGGGTGGTGCCGATCTTCGCTGCGGGCCTCCTGCTGCTGCTGTTCCTGTGGCTACGGAAGCCGGTGGCTAGCCTGATGGTACTGGCCTGCGCCGTCCTGCCGCTGCTCTGGTGGCTGGGATTCCTGCGGCTGTTCGACCTGCCGGTGACCGTCGCGGTCCTCAACGGCGCGCTGCTCCTTTTGTCCATAGGCGCCGTGGCCTTCGGTCGCGCCGCGGAAGCGCGGCTGCGGGGATGCGCGGCGCCGGTGTCCCGCCGGACGGCCGAGCTGATGGCCGCCGCGGCCGCGGCCTATGGAGTCCTGGCGCTGCTGAACCGGACGACGCCCGACTCCCTGCCCTACCTGGCCCAGTTCGGCGAAGGCATGATGGTGGGCATGGTCGCCATGCTGGTGTTCGCCATCATCGGCGCCACGCCCCTGCTGTCGTTCCTGCCGATCGACCCGCGCCTGGCGCCTGCATCTCGGCCCCGTCGCGCCACGGCAGGTCGTCGCACGATCGGCATCGCCCTGGTGCTCATCCTGTCCAGTGTCTCGATCTTCGGGGCCTGGCGGATGCAGTTCGCCGTGACCCTGCGGGACCTGTTCTCGACCGGGGAAGACACCGGCGCGGCGGTCGCCTTCTTCGATCGCCGGTTCGGGGGAGCGGACCTCATCCAGGTCAGCGTGAAGGGCGATTTCCGCGACCCGGGCGTCGTCCAGCGCGTGATGCGCCTGTCGGACCTGCTGGAGGGAACGAAGGCCTTCCCGGACGTGCGGGCGATCCCCCAGGTCCTGGGCTTCATCGCGAAGGGCATGACCGGAACCTATTGGATCCCGCCCGACCGGGACGCGCTGGCAACCTTGTGGACGTTCCTGGAAGGCAAGGCGGACGTGCGCCCGCTGGTCACCGATGCCCGCGACGAGGCCATGGTCACCCTGCGAATCCCGGGCGGCGGGGGCGTGCCCGCCCCGGCCCTGACCGAAACCGTGCGACGGACCATCGTGGCATCGGCGGCGACCGGAATCCCGGCCGCGCGGATTCGCCTGGAGTCCCTGGCACGGGCGTACGACGTCCAGGTTCCCACCGAGCGGACCCAGCGCCTCCTCGCCGCGGCCACCGGCGAGGAGGCGCCCGCCGACCGGGAGGCCCGGCGGAGGCAGATCCTCGCAAGCCTCCAGGAATACATGGCTTCCAGCTCCTCGCCGTTCACCCCGACCGGCAGGGAATGGTCCGATCTGGCCGCGGTGCTGTCGGGCCCACTGGAGGGCATGGCCCAGCGCCTGGCCGCGACCCTGCCGGCGTTCCCGTCATACAAGGAGGCGGGACTTTCCGACGACGTCGCCGGTCGCCTGGCCGACACCCTGGCGATGCAGGTGCGGGACCGCGAGGAGTCCCTTCTGTCGGAGTCCCTGTCGTCGAAATGGCTCGAGGGCCTGGATCCGGCGAAGGTACGGGACAGCCTTCGCGCCCGGATCAAGGGCGTGTTCTCGACGCTGATCGCGGGCGAACCGAAGCCCGACCAGGACCCGGTCTTCACGATCAGCGGCTTCCCGGCCATGGGGCCTGCGGTCGAGGCTCAGCTGATGAGCGGGCTGCAACGGTCGGTGGCCGTGGTTCTGGGGGTCTTCCTGGTGCTGGCCATCCTCGCAGGCATCACGCGGCCGGGGCACCTGCGAGCCATCCCCGAGGCCGTCATCGCCACCCTCGTCACGTTCGCGCTGGGCACGGCCCTGGGCCTGAACGTGGATTCGAACTCTGCGACGCTGTACCTGCTGCCTCCGACCATCACCTGGTTCCTTTCGCCGGGCCTCGCCGACCCGGAGGGCTACCACGGGCAGTTCCCGTGGGCCTTCGCCGTGGCCCTCGCCTTCGCGGCGACCAGCATCACCCTTCTGGGGGTCCTTCCGGTCGTGCGCCTGGGGGCCGTGATGGCCCTGGGCCTGCTGGCATCCGCTGGCAGCGCCGCGCTGGGGTCGTACCTCTGGGAGGGACCGGCGCAGCCCGCCGCGCGGCGCAAGACCCCATAGGACAACGGCTTCACGCCGTCGTGCGCCACTGCACCTTTCCCCCCTCCCCGTTTTCCGCTACGCTGACGACACGGTGCGTATGGACTGAAGAGGATTCATGATCCTGGGAATCCTGGCGCGTCGCCGACAGGGGAATTCGCCCTGGAGCACACCGGTGGCCGCGGTCGCGCTGCTGCTGGCGCTGGCCCAGCCGATCCTCGTCCGCGGGTCCGAGGACCCGTCCGCAAGCGCACCCTCGACGATCCGCGAATCCACCGAATCCGACGCGCCCTCGACGACCCGCCGCACGGTCCTGTATGGCGGCGATCGCGACTTCTACCCGTACGAATGGCTGGACGACGGCGGGACTCCCCACGGCTTCAACATCGACCTGGTGAACGCGCTGGCCGACGTGCTGGGGTTCGAGCCGCGGTTCGAACTGGATCGCTGGGACCGGATCCGCAACGGGATCGAGGTCGAACGGCGCATCGACCTGTCGGACATGTATGCCTCCGAATCGCGGGCGCAGGTCGTGGACTTCGCGGAGCCGGTCGCGGTCGTCTGGGAGCAGGCGTGGGTGCGGCGAGACGGCCCCCACATCAAGGGACTGGAAGACCTGAGAGGGTTGCGGATCCTCGTGCATCGGGCCGGCTACATCGATCGGTTCCTCAAGGACAGGGACCCGACGCTGACGCTCATCCCGGTCGACAGCGAGGTGCTGGGCCTGAAGGAACTGGCCCGCGGCCACGGGGATTGCGCCCTGGCAACGCAGCTGGTCGGCCAGCAGGTTTCCGGGCGACCCGAGTTCGTCGACCTGATGCCGGCCGGGCCCCCCATGCTGCCCCGCCCGTACGGCCTGGTGGTCCGCAAGGGCGACGAGGCATTCCTGGCGGACATCAACCGGGGGATGAGGCTCCTCCAGGCCTCGGGACGGCTGGCCGAACTGCGGGATCGCTGGCTGGAACTGCCCGAACCGCCGGGCAGGATCGCCTTGTTCATCTCGGAAAACCTCCGGTGGCTCCTGGCCGGGATTTCCCTGCTGCTGGCAATCGGGTTGGCGGTGACGCTCGGGCTGTCCCGCAAGGTCCGGCGACAGGCCCGGAGGCTGCGGGCCGAGCTGGACGAGCGGCGCCTGGCCGAAGTGGCGCTGGAGCAGTCCCGGGAACAGTTCCGCCTGGCGTTCCAGAACAGCCCGGCGGTGATGGGAATCAGCGACCTGGAAACCGGCAAGTACCTCGACGTGAACCTGGCGTTCCAGGCCGTTCTGGGATTCAGCCGGGACGAAGTCATCGGCCGAACGTCCTTGGACCTGAACCTGTGGGCGGATCCCGGCGATCGCGAAAGGATGCGCCAGGTCGTGGAGCGGAACGGCACCGTCCGCAACCTCCAGATCGTCCTCAGAACGCGGGCCGGTGATTTGCGGAGCTTCCTGTACATCGCGGACCTGATCACGCTCAACGGCCGCAAGTGCCTGGTCACCAACGCCCTGGACATTTCGGACCGGGCGCTGATGGAAAAGGCGCTGCGGGACAGCGAGGAGCGCTGGAAGTTCGCGCTGGAGGGAGCCGGCGAAGGCGTGTGGGACTGGGACGTCCCGTCGAATCGCATCTTCGCGTCGCGGCGCTACAAGGAAATCCTGGGATACCCTGACGAGGCCTTCGACCTGGACCCGGTGCCCTGGCGGGCCCGCATCCACCCCGACGACGTGGATCGGATGGAACAGGATTTCACCGCCTACTCGAAAGGCCGGACTCCCCTGTTCCAGACCGAGGTCCGGATGATCTGCCGGGACGGCACGTTCCGCCGGGTCAGCGTCCGGGGACGAACCGTGGCGCGGGACGCGCAGAACCATCCGAAGCGGGTGATCGGCACCATCCTGGACATCACCGACCAGCACCGCGCCCAAGAGGAGCGCGCCTCCCTCGAGGATCAGTTGCGCCAGTCCCAGAAGATGGAGGTGGTGGGCCAGCTGGCCGGGGGGATCGCCCATGACTTCAACAACCAGCTGATGGTGATCCGCGGATACTCGGACCTGCTTCAGAACCAGGGCCTGGACGCTCGATCGCAGGCCCTCCTGAACGAGGTCGTCCTGGCCTCGGACCGGGCAGCCGCGCTGACAGGCCGGCTCCTCGCCTTCGGACGCAAGCAGGTGCGACGCCTGACCGTCTTCAACGTGAACCGGGTCCTTGCCGACATGACGGGCGCCCTGGGCATGATGCTCGGGGAAAGCGTCGCCATTTCCGTCGAGGCGGCGGCGAACCTGGGCTCCGTGCGCGCGGACCGGGACCAGATCGAGCAGGTGATCGCGAACATCGCGGTCAACGCCCGCGACGCGATGCCCGGTGGCGGTCGCCTGACGATCCGTACCCGCAACATCGTGCTGGACCAGGAATACGCCCGGCACCACGTCGGCGTGAAAACCGGGCCCCACGTGCTGCTGTCGTTCCAGGACTCGGGCGTCGGCATGAGCGAGGATGTCGCCGCACGGATCTTCGAGCCGTTCTTCACGACCAAGCAGGAGGGCCTGGGGTCGGGCCTGGGGCTGTCCATCGTCTACGGCATCGTGAAGCAGAGCGGCGGACACGTCACCGTCGACAGCGAACCGGGTCGAGGGTCCACGTTCAAGGTGTTCCTGCCGCGCGTGGAGGATGTGCCCACCGAGTCGCGGGCGCCATCGCGAATCGCGGTCGATCGCGCGAAGCCCGCGACGCTGCTGTTCGTCGAGGACGACACGAACCTGTTCTCGCTGTTGCGGGGGATCCTGGAAAGCGCGGGCTACGAGGTGCTGGCGTCGCCGATGCCGGACCAGGCCCTCGCGCTGGCCGCCCGTCACGCGGGCCCGATCGACCTCCTGATTTCCGACGTGGTGATGCCGGGGATGAGCGGGCCGGTGCTGGCGGAGCACATCCAGAAGACGCGACCCGGGATCCGGCTGCTGTTCATTTCGGGCTACCCGAAGGACGTGCTGGAACGACAGACCGTGCTGCCGCCGGACATCCAGTTGCTGGGCAAGCCGTTTTCGCCGAGGGAACTGATCGCGACGATCCGGAAGATGCTGGAGTCGCCCGAGGCGGGCGAGGCAACGAACCCGTCCCCACCGGAAGGGTCGGCCTAGCCGGGGATCACTGCGCGCAAGGGATGATGTTCTTCAGGTAGGTCAACGTCTTGCCGGTCGCATCCACCGTCACGATGTCCGGGCATCCGTTCCCGTCCAGGTCCGCGACGATCATCTGCTGGGGATTCACCCCGGTGGCGAAGTCGTAGGGCGTGCTGAAGTTCCTGGAACCCAGGTTCAGGTAGATCGAAACCGTGGAATCCTGGGAGTTCAGCACCAGGATGTCGATGTTCCCGTCGTGGTTCATGTCCGCCAGGGCGAGGTCCACCGGCCCGTGGCCCTTGTGCCCCAGCGAGACGGGCGGCTCGAAGGACAGGAGGTCCGGATTGGACAGGACCAGCGCGGCGTCGCTGCTGTTGTAGGAAATGACGACGTCCTGGTCCAGCAGCGTCGCGACGTCGGGCAGCGCCTTCGCCTGCTGGTCAGCCGGGAGGCTGCCGTCCACCGGGACCGCCAGGAAGGCCACGGCGAGCAGCTTCGGGTTCGCGCCCACGGCGAAATGCTTGAAGGTGTTGGCCAGGTAGCCCGGGACCGCGCTACTCGCGTAGACGGTGAAGTCCCCGGTCGACGCGTCCGGGGACAGTACGTCGTAGGGAGTTCGCTGGCCGACGTTCTTGAAGATCCACTTGTAGAGTGAAAGACGCAGAGGAGCCGCGACCAGTTCACGCTGGGAACGCGTCGAGTCCACGGTTACCCCCTTCGTCGTGGCTTCTGCGCTGATCCTCGTCGTGAACGAGCCGTCGTTCTGGTTGATGAACGGCTTGATCTGGACGGCCCTTCCCTCCGTCACGTTGAACGTCGCAATCGTCACCAGGTCCGGCCGCCAGGGTTCCGAGGCGGGACGGGAGGAAAAGTCCCCCAGGGCCACCAGGTTCGGAGAATCCCCCCAGTCGTTCGCGATCGGCGTCGCCGCGATCTTCGTGTGGCTGACCCCGTCCTCCTTCAGCAGGAAGACCTGGCCCGTGACCCGGGTGCCCGTCGTCGGTCCCGTGGCGGCCGCGGCAACCACCAGATCGTCCAGGCCGGTGTTGGTGCCGGCGCCCGGGTCCAGGTTCGCGGCCAGCAGCTTGCGAGGGGAGGCGACATCGACGTTGAGGACGGGGGTCGCCTGGGTCAGCGCCATTCCGGTCGCGATTTCCGCCGTGAACACGGAAATGACGTTCTTGTTGCTCTGGGTGCCCAGGACCGCCACGTCCAGGAGCCGTGTCTTTTCGGCCGTGAGCGGCCGAGAGAAGCGACCTGCCGCGATCGAGATCGGCGCGACGTTGAGGCCGACCATCGGTGCGCCGGAAAATGCGAACTTCCCGCTGTTCTTCAGCCATGTCAAAGACTTGCCATCCGAAGACAGCGTGACGATGTCCAGCACCCCATCGTCGTCCACGTCCGCGAGGGTCATGTCCAGGGCGGACCCGACGAGAAAGGACGGGCCCGACACGAGGAACGTGTTGCCGCTGGTTGGAATGCTGCCGGAAAAGAGGTGGACCAGGTTTCCGCCCTTGCACAACACCGCGATATCGGTGACACCGTCGCCGTCCAGGTCGCCGGCCACGATCCGTGCCGGCTGGACGCCCGCGGGCAGGGTGAGGAAGCCGTTGAGAGCCGTCGATGACCCCGAGCTTTCGGCCCGGAACAGCGAGATCCGGTCCCGCTCGCCATCGCCGAACGCGAGCAGGGTCTGAGGACGCGTGGAACCCAACGTGAACGTGGTGGCAGTGAGGATCCTCGACAGCGCCGCGCCGTCCAGGATGGTCGTGAGCGAACTGTTGAGGCCCGCCGACAACAGGCCCTTGGAGTCCGCGATGAAACGCGTCACGGTGGACGATCCGCTCGGTGCAACGACGACGGCGTTTTCGCGAGCGTCGCCCACGCCGGTCAGGTCGCCGAACTGGCCGATCGCGATGAACCGCGGGTCCTGGGCGCCGCCGTACTGCTTCAGCGGCTCCCACGTCAGCGTGTTGGTCGCCGTGATGAAGTTGGACAGGACCACACCGACGGTCTGGGACGTTTCGGTCAGCGCCAGCGCCACGTCCTGCCTGCCGTCGCCGTTCAGATCGCCCAGCGCCAGCGCCGTCACGCTGCTCGGCACCGTCACGACGACCGGCTTGGCGAAGGTCGACCCGCTGGTCTGGAGGAACAGGTTCAGGTTGTGTCCGCTGCCGGTCGCGGGGTTGCAGACCGCCACCACGTCGTCCAGGCCGTCCCCGTCCAGGTCCTGGACCACCAGGTTCCCGCAAACGGTCTTCATCAGGTCCTGCTTCTTGACCAGCTTCTCGGTGGCCGCATCCCGGGTGAAGATCGACAGTCCCGACGCCGCGGAAACCACCACCGCGCCGGTGTTGTCCGACGCCAGCCCCAGGTGGATGCCCGCAATGGCCGAGCCGACGACATCGGTCGGCAGCGCGTACACCGTGCCGCCCTGGAAGCGCGGGACCTGGGAATACGAAAAGTTCAGCACGAACGAACCGTTGTGGTCCGGGATGCCGTCGGTGGAGGTGACGGTCAGAACCTTGTCGCCGGCCGTCCACGAACCGCTCGGGATCACGATTTCCCCGGTATCCACCTTCACCGCCCCGGCCTTGGTGGTGCCCGTCGGCCAGTCCCAGACGAATCCCAGGTCCTGCTGGGTGGTTGCATCACTGACGCGGATGTGGATTTCCGAAACACCGGCGCCCGCGTCCTTGACCACGAACTGCACCTTGAGGTCTCCCAGGATGCTGCCCTTTTCGACGGGGGTCGAGCCGGCGGGAGTGATGATGGGACCGCTGTTGTCCACGGTGATCTGGACCTGGGCCGTGGCTTCGGTCGCGTCGGAATCCCGGGTCGCGGTCACCAGCACGGTCCACTTGCGGCCATCCGGGATCAGGCTCGTGTCCACTTCGATGTTCGTCGCCTGGGCAAAGGGCAGTTTCAGCTCGACCGGCGTGAACGCGCCGGCTTTCAGCACCTCGACGCGCAGCGTGACGGGCGTCTTCAGGTCGTCGGTGACGAGGATCCCCAGTTCCAGCTTGCCGGAAACGGGGGTGGTGACACCTTGCGCGGGACTGGTGATCGTGACGTTCAGGCCGACGGGAGGCAATTCCACCCCTTCGGATTCGTCGATCGTGTCGTCGGAAGGGATTTCCGGCGGCCCACTGGTCGCCTTCGAGCAGCCGAAGGCCCCCAGGGCGACCAGCATCGCGACGAGGGGAAGGACGTTGAAACCATTTCGACGGAACATCCGGGGCCTCCCCGCACTCTGGGCGCATACATTCTTGCGGATGGGAGGGGGATCGTCAAGAAATCGGCCGCAGTAGCGGACGAGGCGCATTCCAGGGGGAGGCCCGCCCGGGTGGTTCCGGCCGTCAGTCGGCACCGGGGGTCGATGAGCCATCGACGACCTGGACGACGGCGGCGTCGATCAGCACGTCCCGGCTGCCCGGCGACTCGGCGTTGCGGGCGCCGCTGCCGAACGCCACCACCACCGTGTCGCCCTGCCCGGCGTCGAGGAGGTCCGTGGCCACCACGACCCGCCCCGTCGGACGCTCGCCGTCGGAGGTCATGCAGGTTTCGGCGACCAGCAGCAGCTTCCTGCCCGCCAGGCGCGGGGCCTTCTTCGTGGCCCAGACCTCCCCCATCACGCGGCCGCGAATCACGTCAGTGCTCCTGCAAACTCTCCGGCGCGTGCCCCGGCGCGAAGGCGAAGGCCGGCCCGTCGCCGGCGTCCCGGAAGACCTCGACGCCGTCGACGATCGCCGCGATGGACGCTTCCACCGGGGCCCGGGTGTCCCCCAGCGCGAGGCGCGCCGGGAGGCCCATGCAGACCACGACGTCCTGGCCGACTTCCGCGCCCACCGGGTCCACGCAGACCAGGTGATCCGACGAGTGATCGGGGTCGTACCAGGCCAGCGGCTGCACCAGCAGCAGCTTCTGGCCGTCCAGGCGTGGGCTCTGCCGGGTCGCCCAGCACTGGCCGATGACGCGTCCCAGGATCACGGCGCCTTCCCCCCGGCCGTGGCCTCGACCACCGCCTCGTCCACGATCGCGATCACGCAGGCCTTGGTCGTCGCTTCGGGTCCGATCACCAGGTCGCGCACGCGGCTTCCGACGCCGATCAGCACCAGTTGCCCCACGTCGGCCCCCAGCGGGTCCAGGGCCAGCATCGACGACTGCCGGAGGTGCCCGTCGTCGCAATCCGCCGAGAACCGGGTCCCATCACCCGCCATCGCGAGCCCCAGCGGGCGGACCTCGACGACCCGGCGGCCGTTCATGCCGTCGGATTGCTTCGCGCCCCACACGGTGCCGACCACGCGGGCGAGCCTCATTTCTTCGAGTTCCTTTCCTGGATCAGCCGCGCGAGGGCCGCGGCCTCCTCGTTGACGATCTCGGCGGCATACGAATAGATGACGCGCTCGGCCACGGCCCCGATGATGAACACCTGGACCTTCAGTTCGCCCGACAGGATGCGGCGGGTCCGGCCCGGTCCAGCGGACTCGAACTGCATGTCGCCGTTGTTCTTCAGTAGTTCTGCCACCTTATGGGTCGTCGGCACGTTGACGTACGTCGCGGTGCCACGCACCAGGTCCAGCTTGGATTCCTCGACCCATTCCATCCACCGGGGCTCGATCTTCTTGGGGCCCACCGAGTGGATCTTCGGAACGGGCATGTACCGGACCTTGCGCACGATCCGGCCCGACTCCTCGGCCCACGACAGGGTTTCGGCCTCCTGGACGTGTGTCATCCTCGGCTTGAGGACCTCGATCACCCCCTTTTCGAACATCGTCTTCATGAGGGTGTCGCGGTCGCAGGCGAACTCGTGCTCGAAGCGGTACTTCATGGCAGGACCTCCGTTGCCCCCGGCCGCCTTGTCCGACCGGCCGGGGCATGATACCGTTGGGGTGGTCCCGATGGCAATCCCCGCTCCGGCGCGAGCGGGCGCCGTTTCTCCCCGAGCGCGTATTCGCAGGCGGCGGGTTTCCGAAGGAAGCTCTCGCCGGAACCGAAGCCGACTCGGGGGCATCCGTGATGGGCGTCATGTCGCGGACCCCGGAGGAACAATCCATGATTCGTCTGCAACGCTACCTCGTCGAGGGCGGCAAACTGTCCAGGCGCGAGGCCGAGGAACGGATCGCCCAGGGGCGCGTCACGGTCAACGGCACCGTCGCCGAGCTTGGCACGATGGTCGACCCGGACAACGACCGGATCAAGCTGGACATGGAAACGGTCCACCCGACGCGACATCACATCGTGCTGGTGATGCACAAGCCCAAGGGGGTGGTCTGCAGCGAGAAGGACCCCGAGGGGCGCCGCAACGCCAACTCGCTGCTGCCGGACCTGCCCGTCCGGGTCCACACCATCGGCCGCCTGGACATCATGAGCGAGGGCCTTCTGCTGTTCACCAACGACGGCGACCTGACCCGGCAGTTGACCCAGTCGGGTAGCGGCGTCGAACGCGTCTACGAGGTCAAGATCCAGGGCGGCGTTCCCGCCTGGGCGATGGAGCGCATCGAGCGCGGCGTGAACCTGGAGGACGGGCGGGCGAAGGCGGCGTCGTGCAAGCGCTTGCGGCTGGCCCGGACCAACGAGTGGCTCGAGGTCGTGATGACCGAGGGCCGGTATCGCGAAGTGCGACGCATGTTCCAGACGCTCGGCATGAACGTGCTGAAGCTGAAGCGTGTGCGGTTCGGGCCCATCCGCCTGGGGAAACTGCCGACGGGAGCGTCGCGTATCCTGACGCCGGACGAGGTCACGGCGCTGATCGAGAACCGGCCTCCGAAGCCGGTGCGGCCCCCGAAGAACCAGCGGGCGGCGCGGGGGACGCGGTCGTCCCGAGCCGGAGTGCCCGAGCGGCAGGGCAAGCCTGCCGGGGCCGAAAAGCCCGAGCGGACCGAGAAGGCCGGGGCGACCCGGTCGTCCGACCGGGCGGCGCGCACGGGTCGGACGGCCCGACCGACGGCACCGGCGGCACCGTCCGAGCGGTCCCAGTTGCCGGGGCACGCGACCCCGCCCGAACCCGGGTTCAGGGGCGTGCGCGGCACGCGTCCTGCACGTCCGGCGCGGCCCGAAACCACGGAACGTCGGCCCCGGACGCTGCACGGAGGGACCGCGCCGATGCGCGGGAGGCCCGAGGCGGCGCGCGGAAGGCCGGACGCCGATCGCGGGCGACCGGACGCCTCTCGAGGACGGCCCGAGGCGGCCCGCGGCCGGCCCGAGACGCCACGCGGTCGGCCTGCTGCGGCACAGGGCAGGCCGGAACTCGAACGACGCCCGCCGCGGGAGCCGGCGCGCAGGTTCGATGCGGGTCGGGATTCGGGGGATGAGGACTACGTGGGCGACAGCGGCGCGGCGGCACGGCGCTTCGAAGCCGAGGTAGCGGATGCCGTCCGGAAAGCCGCGGCCCTGAAGGGGGCCCGTCCCGCGACACGGATCGATGGAACAGGCCAGGGCGCCCCGGATCGGGGCCATGCAGCGAGCACGGGGGCGCCGCGGGCGACATCCGACCGAGGCCCGAGCCGAGGCCCGGGTCGCGGCGGACGCACCGGCGGTTCCGGCTCACGACCCGGCTCGGCTCGTCCCTCGCGCCCCGAGGGTCGCCCGGACAGAACCTCCTCAGCCAACCGTCCCTCGCGCCCCGAGGGTCGCCCGGACAGAACCGCCGCACCTGCCCGTCCATCGCGACCCGCAGGCCGCTTGGAGCGGTCCGAAGCCTCTGCCGAGCGCCCCGCGCGCCCCGGGCGCCCCGCGCACCACGGCGGACGGCCGGCCAAGACGTCGCGGTCCCCCGCGAAGCCCGCCGCCCGGCCGAAGAAGCCGTCCGGCAAGCCGCAGCGCTCCCTGCACGCCAACAAGCCTCAGAAGGTGTAGAGCACCCCGAAGTGGATGTTGCCGACTTCTTCGCGGGCCGAGCACTTCCCCGTCATTGAATCCACGCTCTTGCACCTGCGGTCCAGGATGATCCCGTAGTCGAGGCGGATCGGCACCACGCCGCCCAGCAGGTAGCGCAGGCCCACGCCGACCGATTGGCGCAGCGACTTCGCGTGCAGGTCGGTCGGGCTTTCGGCCAGCGCGCCGAGGTCGTAGAACAGCGCGCCGTGGAGGTCGAGGCTGCGCAGGATCGGGAACCGCAGCTCGAGTGTGCCGGACACCACCATGTCCCCGCTGTTGACCTTCGCGATCGTCGGGACCGTGACCGGCAGGCCGGTACCAGGGTCGACGTACACGGTGCCGTCCGGGTTCTTCTTCTGGCTGGTGGTCGTCTGCACCCTCAGGCTGCCGTCCGAGTTGTACTGGGCCACCCCGTCGTTCGCGAACCCTCGCACCCCGCGGTTGCCGCCCAGCGAGTAGCGCTCCTCGGCGGGCAACTGGCCCGCGCCGCCGAACGCCTTCGAGCCGCCGTAGTGCGCGGTCAGGCCGATCGTGAGGAACTTCCGGATCGTGACGAAACCCTTCAGGAGCACCTCGTACTTCAGGAAGTTCCCCTGGCTGAGCGCGTTGATGTACGCCAGGGAGACCTGCGCGAAGCCGCCGTTCTGAGGGTCGATCGGGTGATCCAGGCGGTCGTAGGTCAGCGTCGGGACGATCTTGTTTTCGTACCGCCACGACGAATAGATCGCATTCGGAATGCTGGGATCGCGCGTCCGCACCACGCCGGTTTCCCAGGCCAGCGACCCGTACAGGTGCCTGATCAGCTCGCGAGACACGACGAACTCGGCCCCGAACTGCACCTGGTCGAGGCGCGTGGTGGCCCGGTCGTACAGCGCGAACGGCGTCACGCGGAAGGAAAGGCCCTTGGAGAAGAAGTTGGGGTCCAGGTAGGTCGGGGCGAACGACGCGTACCGGTCCCAGGCCGTGAACGAAAGGCCATACTTCACCGGCAGGTACAGGCGCTTCCCGCGACCCAGGAAGTTCTGGTCGACGTACCGGGCCTCGACCGTCAGGAGGATGTCCGGGAGGGGCAGGTCCAGCGTTCGGCCCGAACCCGACGTCGATACGTCCGAAAGGGCGATCGACGTCGACAGGCCGTCGGTGACGCCCTTGGGCAACGACGAATTCGGCCGGTCCCCGTTCAGCGTCTCGAAGCCGATCGCGAAGTCCACGAACTGGCTCTTCACCTCGCGACACTCGACCACCAGCGCGACTCGATCCCGCGGCGGATCCTCGTCCGTGCCCAGGGCCGAAACCTGGACCGAAGCGAAGATCCCGAGATTGTTCAGGAACCGTACGCCTTCTGCCACCCGGACGACGTCGTAGGGCTCGCCGGGGCCGGGGAGGCGCGACGTGACGGTTTCGCGGATCGTGCGGTTGAGCCCCTGGACGAACACCGCGCCGACGGTCGCCGGCGTTCCCTCGTCCACCGAGATCCGCAGCGCGACGCTCCGGTCCGACACCTGTTCCAGGTCGCAGGAACCGTTGGATGCCCCCGAGGCGACTCCGTCTCCGGCGGGAGTTTCCTTCGGAAACCCGCCGTCTGCGCCTGCGTGCTCGGGGGGGGGCACGTCCTCCGGACCGCAAGCCACCTTCACCGAGGTCCGCAGGTAGCCCGCCGCCGCATACCACCGCGTCAGGCGCTGGACAGCCGCCCGCACACGGGTCGCCGAGAAGGGGCCCCCGGGATGCAGGCCCAGGATCTTCCGGGCCTCATCGACCGACCGCTGGGCTATGCCCGTGAGGCCGATGGCGCCGACCGTGCTGCGCTGGCCCTCCTCGACGCCGATGCGCAGCGTCACGCCTTCCGTGTCGCCCGGCGGCACGACGACCTGGAACGCCTTGTCCGCGGAGGCGAATGTGAAGACGGTCTTCGCGCCCTCCGTGGAGGTGACGCGCACGCGCCGGACACCCTCGACCGTCCCCCGGAAGCGCATCTCGCGGAAGCCTTCCTCCAGGTACAGCCGCCTCACCTGTTCCAGGTCCGCGAACACCTGGTCGGGCAGCAGGGCACCCGCGTCCCCGAAGAAATCGTAGGTCTTCGCACTGATCGCCTGGCGGACGCGCTCGGTCGGCAGGGACTGCACGCCCGCCAGGACCACCTTCCGGATTTCCACCCGACCGTTCCGGGTCACGAGGTACGACACGCGACCAGCCACGTTCGGACCCCAGGCGATGGCGTTGGTCGGGGCAGGCCCCTCGGGGTCCGGGTCGATCGCGGAGGCGGGCCCTCGGCGCGCCCGGTAGTCCAGCACCACGTCGGCGAACAGGTACCCGCGGTTCTCGAAGAACGCGCGGACTTCCTCGCGGCCCAGCGTCGCCTCGGTCAGATCGAACACGCCCGAATCGCCGAAAGGCAGCGCCGCCAGGAGGTCGTCGTCCTTCAGGGGCGCGAATCCCTGGCGACCCGACTGGACGCGGTCGCGAGCATAGAAGCGCAGCAGGTAGCAGGCGTCGTAGGTCGCATCGACGTACAGATCCTCGGTGGGAGTATCGAACGTCGCCTTGACGTGAACGCCCGTGAACCCGAGGGCCCGCAACGCCTTGGTGAGGTGGCTCACGGCGTTGGGGATGGTGCGCTCGGTCAACGTGGTGACCGAGCCGAGGCCCGTCCATTTCCGGAGGTCGCGTTCGCGGATGACCGGGCATCCCTCGGCGCCGGGGGTGGCTCCGGGATCCTCGGGGTGGGCGGCGCGAAGGGACACGACCAGGTCGCGGATCTTGACGCGACTGCCCTCGTGGATGGCGATCTCGATGTCCTCCTGGGTTTCCCCGACATCGACCAGGCGCACGTCCACCGTGGTGCCGGTGAAGCCGACCTCCTGGTAGGCGCGGCGAACCGAGTCGCGAGCCCGGGTCAGCGCGTCGGCCGTCGTGGCGTCTTTCGGATCGAAGCGATCCCCGGACAGGATGGCAAAGCGGGCAAGCACCTCGCTGTCATCGAAGTGGGAGTTCCCCTTGACCTTCAGGCGGCGAACGCGGCGCGCGACCTCCACCTTCAGGACGACCGACACGCCCCCGACCACCGACTCGCAGGCGATGCTGGCCGTGCGGAAGAAGCCCATTTTCCCCAGGCGCCGCAAGCCGGCCGCGCTGCGGGCCGGGTCCAGCACGGTGCCCGGGACCAGGTCGGCGAGGTCCAGCACGGCGGCCACGAACCCGGCGTCGCCACACCCGTGGACCTTGCAGCCCTCCAGCTCGGCGGCGACGATCGGCCCCTCGGCACACGCGTCGGGAACCGGTGTCGGCGCCATCACCGGGTTTCCGGCCGCATCGGCAGGCAGCGCCTTCAAGGGCGGCGCCGGGTCGGGCGCGGCGCGGGACACCGCGGGGATCAGGGCCCCCAGCAACGCCGCAACCACCATCCACCCACGGGCCGACATCCGGCACACCGCCTATTCGATCGGGACTCGGAAACGCAGCTTCGTTTCGTACTTGTTGCCCGGGTCCAGGGACTTGTCGAACGCGCCCTGGGACACCGAAAGGACCCGCCCCTCCAGGGAGAGGTAGTCGGTCAGGCGCACGTGGAACCCGGCCGTGTACCAGGCGGAGCCCGTTCCCGTGGTCTGCTGCACCTGCGTTTCGAACCGCAGGCGGGATCCGAGATGCGCGATCACATCGACGTTCACCCCGCCGGTGGAACTGACGCCCAGGTTGATGGCGTCCACCAGGGACCCGAGCAGCAGGCGGGTCACGACGCCCGTCACCTCCTCGGTCAGGAGCCCGACGTTGAAGACCTGCTCGGAACTCCCGGCCACGCCGCCCTGGGGCAGGGATCCCGTCAGGACGAGGTACTGCAGGTCGTTCTGGTTGTAAGCCTTGGAGTTCGACGCCAGCGATATGTCCAGGTCGGGATACCGGCCCGCGACCTTCAGGCTCACCTGGATCCCCTGGTCCAGGGCCCCGGACATCGGCGCGTCGGGGTCGAAGCGCGAGGCGACCGCGGTCGTCTGGGCGGCCGCGCCCTGGATCTGGATGAAGGTCCGTGCGGTCATGTCGACCAGCGGCTGCGTCGGCGGGCCGTCGAAATCCACGGTGCCGCGCACCACCTCGAACACCCGGCGGACCACCTCGTAGGTCACCGTGCCTCCGGGCAGGATTTCCACGCGGTTCCACAGTTCTGGAGCCTTCACCTTGCCCTTGACGCGCAGGTCCATCGCGATGTCGAAGTCCGTTGAACCCACGTCCAGCTTGCTGCGGACCCCGAACCTCGGCCCCGTCACCGCAAGGTCGAGGTCGGCGTCGGCCAGCCACGGGGCGACGTCCTCGAGCGACCGTCCCTGGCGCTCCGCGACCCGGGTACCCGAGAAGCCCGAGAACGCCCGCCCGACGATGCCGAAGTCCTTGTGGTACGAGCCTTCCGTGATGGCAACGCGGCCGGCGATCCGCATCCGCGACTGGCCCGGTGTTCCCAGTCCTTCGAACTGCGCCGTCACGGACGGATTGCCGACCAGGAAGTATTCGCCCGGGGAAACGTACCGCAGGCCCGCCCCGTCCAGCACGATTTCCCCTTCGCCCGGCACCAGGCCGTCGAAGGCGGCGGTGCCGTGCAGCGTGAACGCGCCCTCGCCGAGGGTCCCGCGGATCCAGCCGTCCTGCGGGATCGACGCCTTCAGGCGCCCCTCGGACGACGACAGCAGCACGCGGCCGCCCTCCTGGACCTGCAGGATGTCGCCGAAGTTCCGGATCCCCAGCTCGAGCCCCTTGATCCGGATCTCGCCGTCGGCCAACGGCCGCGCGAACGTGCCACTGACCACCAGCGGCCCGTCGCCTCCCGTGGAGTACAGACCGCAGCCCACCGGCGCCTCCCCGGCCGTCGCACCGGGCGTCCCGGACAGGCGCACGTACCCGTCGGACACCGAAAACACGGACCCGAACTGCCGCAACCAGTAGGCCCCCACCGGACCCTGGACCCACAGGCGCATCTTGCCGTTCGGGTCCAGAGCCGTGCCACAGGCCCGCAACACTCCCCGGCCGTCGTCCAAGGCCAGCCCGCTCACGCTGACCGAGCCGTCGCGCAGCACCGCCACCACCAGCTTGTCGACGTTCTTCAGCACCACCTCGCGGTCGAAGAAGCCCAGGCGCAGGCCGTCGGGCGGCGAGGTCAACGCGGCCTCCAGCGTGCCGCCCGGACCGAAGCCCATCCGGATCTGGACGTTGCCGGTCAGCTGGCCCCAGAGGTCCCGCGTCTTCACCGACGGCAGGACGTCCTGGGGGGTGACACGGTTCAGGTCGATCATCAGGACAAGGCCCGTGAAGCGCCCGTCGCCCCAGGTGAGCCCGGAAGCCGGGTTCAGGTGCATGTGGGGCAGGAATCGATCGCTGGAAAACTGCAGATCGCCGCCGGACTCCCGGGCAGCGTCGATCGACAGGTCCCCGAAACGCTGATCGCTGTAGGCGACGCCGGTCGCATCGACGTGCGCATCCACCTTCGGGTCCAGCAACGGGCCCGAGGCGGTCGCGTGCACGTCCACGGTCCCCTTCAGGGCCCCGTCCTTCGACATGCCGGCCAGGACCGCCAGCGACAGACCCTGGCCGTCCACGGCGGCGTCGAACCGCCCGGCCGGCAGGTCCAGCGTGCCGGTGACCCGGGCCGTCCCGCCCGCCCTCAGGGACGCCTGCACGGTCGACAGGGTCAGGACGCCCTGGTTGGCCGTCGCGGCGACGTTCACGTCGATCAGCGGACGCCCGGCCGCCACCATCCTCGGGGCCATCGCCCGGACCTCCCCGTCCAGCGTGCGCAGCGGGTTCCCGAGGTCCAGGTCCAGCCGATCCACCACCAGCGACGCCTTGCCCTTCACGGCGCCGTCCTTCAAGGGGGGCAGGCGGGCCAGGTCCACGGCCGGCGCCGAGGCCTGGCGGATCGACAGGTGCGCGGACGGCAGGCGCCGGCCCGACTTCGGGTCCTTGAAGCGCACGGCCACGTCGGCCACGGTGAGAGCGCCATACGGAGTCGCGGCGTCCAGCGATGTGACGGCGATCGCTCCGTCCTTCCACGTCACGCGTGCCGTCGCATGGTCGACCTCCCAGGGGTCGACCGACAGGCCGTTCACGGTGGCCGATGCGCTGGCGTTCGGCGACCGGAACGGCCCCCTCACCCGGACGTCTGCCAGCGTCGCGCGTCCCGCGCCCCGCAGTCCCAGAACGGGCAGCAGGGGCTTCAGGTCCTTGTCGACCGAGCCCGACAGGTCCATTTCGCCGCGGTCCAGGTCCACGGTGCCCCGGGCCCGCACCACGTCCGATCCGGAACGGACCTCCAGCTCGCCGACACGGATGGAGGGCCGCGTGAAATCCCCGGTCACGTTCGCGGAGGCGTCCAGGGTCACCGACACGTCGGATCCCGAAAGCATCGTCCCGGGCGACAACAGCCCTTCGACGGAACCGCTGACGCGCGCCGACGCGATCCCCGTGGCCCAGGACGCAACCTCGGCGCGGACCTGCAGGCGGCCCGACACGGACCGGGGCAGCGGCACCAGCGGCGCCAGGGGCGCGACCCCCAGGTCCTTCAGTAGGGTCGATACGCTCAACCCCTCGGTTTCCAGAGCGAAGGTTGCATCTGTCGCGATCCCGTCGGCGCTGCCGAACGGGTAGAACACCCCGCCATCCAGTTTCACCTTCCCGCGGGCCGAATCGGAAACGAACCGGATCCCCTGGAACGCGTACCGGCCGGTTTCCTCGCGGCCGCCCGTCAGCGCCATTTCGACCCGCCCCAGGTCCACGCCGGACAGCGCCGCCCCGGGGGAGTCCACGGTCAGCGTGAAGCGGGGATCGAAATAGTCGCCCCGGCCGTCGACCTCCATCCGCAGGGGGCCCTTCAGAAGCCCTTGAGAAGCCGTCTGGATCAGCGGGCTGCCCTCGGCGAACGCCAGGTCGGCTTCGCCCTCGTAGCGCAGGTTTTCCGACCAGGCGAGGAAGCCGTTCCGGGTGTCCATGTCCATGCCCGGGAAGGCGAAAGTCGCATGCCGGTAGGAGATGCGGTCCCAATCATAGACGAAGCCATCGACGACGCCCACGGCCAGGGCCACTTCCCGGGGGATGAACGAAGCCTGCGGCGCGGCCCGGATGTGCCCGATCCCGTGGGTCCACGACACGCGGGTGGAGGTCACCTTGACGTGCGTCGATGGCGCGGTTTCCAGTTCGAACCGGGCCTCCAGCGCGATGTCCTCGACGCGGACGTCCCACTCGGGAAACGACACGCGGCAGGAGCCCCGCTCGCCGATGACCCGGTCGAACACCAGTCGCACGGCCTGCTTCGGGCCGGTCGACGGGGGCTTCGGCGGGGCGTTCGGATCCTTCGGGGCGCTGAACGCGTCCACCAGCGTCAGGTGGGTGTTCGCGTCGAAGTCGATCATCGCCTCGTAGTCGTAGAGGCGCACCTCGGGCAGGTGGACCACGATGTCCGGATCCTCGCCGGCGACCCAGCGCAGCAGGGGCACGAGGTCCACCGTGACCCGCAACGTCCCGACCGCAATGATGGATTCGCCGTCCGGAGCCCGGATGCGCACGTCCAGCAGGTCCACCTTCCACGGGACCGGGGCGATCTGGAGGGTCCCGATCTCGATGGTCCCGGGGAGGACCGTCCGCAGGAAGCGCGTCAACTGGCCCGGGAAGGGGCTGGAGTTCAGGACGAAGTACACGGACGGGACCAGCACGGCCACTACGAGGATCGTGCGCGTCACGGCCATGTAGAGGCCGACCGCCACCGCCCTCAGGAATCGCCGTCCCTTCCCCATGAATCCGGTTCGAATGGGTCGGAACGAGGATATCAGACCGCCCGCCGAAGGGTTACATGGCTCCCGCGCGCGGGGCGCATCCGTGGATCCGGGTCCTGGGCTGTGCTAGGTTGCGGGCGAACCCCGGAGCCAACGCATGAAGAGCATTGATGCACCCGAGGCGGCTCCGTCTCCGGCGAGAGTTTCCCGCCGAAACCCATCACCTGCGCCTCCGCGCTCGGGTGGGATCCATCCGCGTACGGGCTCCTACAAGGACCTCCTTCTGTCGGCACCCTACGAGATCTGCATCGAGCGCGCCCGCTACACCACGGAGTCCTGGCGGGCGACCGAGGGAAGGCACCCGGCCCTGCGGGCGGCGCTGGCGTTCCGGAACACGCTGCGGAAGATGACGGTGACGCTGCTGGACGGGGAGGAGATCGCCGGGAATCGCACCAGCAGGCTGCTGGGCACGGTCCTGCCCGTCGAACGGGGCGACGCCAACCTGATCCTGGAACTGGAGCTGGACGCCCTGCTGTCCCGCGAACGGCAGCCCTGGCGGATCGCGCCCGCGGACCGCCACGAGCTGGAGACGGTGATCCTGCCGTTCTGGCGCGGGCGGACCGTCCGCGATGGCCGGAAGCGCCTGTCGCGCGCGCAGGGCGGCACCGTGTGGCCCGATGTCGGTCCCCGCAGCCTGTACCGCAGGTGGCGCAGCCTCGATATCGACGGTCTTCGGCGCAGCGCTGCCCAACCGGGCGGGATCCGCCTGACCCGCCTGGTGCGCTTCGCCAACGAGCTGCTGTTCAACAACCCCGCGTTCGTGATGAACGTGTTCGACGTCCAGGGACACCTGATCCTGGGGATCCGGAACATCCTGCGGGAGGGGTTCGCCGGGGTGAAGGCGCGCGCCGAAACGCGGTTGGCGACCGCCCAGGAGGCGGGCGACCACGAGGGCGTGTCGTTCCTGCGAGCCGTGATCCTGTGTTGCGACGCGATGAAGGACTTCGCGGCGCGGTTCGCGGACGAAGCGGAGCGGCAGGCAGCGGGCAACTGCTCGCCACAGCGACGCAAGGTGCTGAAGGGCATCGCGAAGCGATGTCGACGCGTCCCGTACCAGCCCCCGCGGGACTTCCGGGAGGCAGTGCAGGCGCTGTGGCTGACCGAGGTCGGTGCGATCCTGGCCCACGGGATGCCGGGGATCTTCGCGGTGGGGCGGATCGACCAGCACCTGTACCCGTTCTTCGCCCGGGACCGCGCCCGGGGGCGGCTGACCGACGACCAGGCCGTGGAATGGATGGAAGAACTGCTGATCAAGCTGGGCACCAACCTGCTGCTGCTGCCCACGGCCGGAAAGAACACCGGCAACGAGCTGGGGGCCGACAGCAGCGCTCCCACGGTCGGAGGCCTGACCCCGGACGGCAACGACGCGACCAACGACCTGTCCGGCTTGATCCTGGACGCGTTCGAGAACGTGAAGTCGATGGGGAACAGCTTCACGATCCGCCTGTCCGAAAAGACGCCTCAGGCATTCTGGCGAAGGGCCCTGGCGACCTTCCGGACAACCTCCGGCGCGGCGCTGTTCAACGACGAGGTGGCGATCGGCGCGCTGGTCGGGGCGGGCGTGGCCGAGCGCGACGCGCGGGACTACGGCGTGATCGGCTGCGTGGAGCCCACCGGCGACGGGGACACGTTCGGATGCACGTCGGGCAACGACATCTCGTTCCCGGCCGCGCTGGAAATGGCCTTGCTGGACGGGCACCTGCGCATCATGGGGCGGCGGATCGGGCCGGCCACCGGGGACCCGCGGACGTTCGCCACGTTCGACCGACTGATGAGGGCGTTCCAGCAGCAGGTCGCCTTCATGGTGGACCTGGTGGCCGACGCGGTGAACCTGAAGGACCGGGTCTACAAGGAGGGCTTCCCCAACCCCTACGTGTCCGCGACGCTGACGGGCTGCGTCGAGGCGGCCCGGGACATGACGGCCGGCGGGGCACGGTACAACTTCGGGTCGATCGGCGCCCGGGGCCTGGGCACCGCGGCGGACTCGCTGGCGGCGATCCGGCACTGCGTCTACGGGACCGGCGAGATCCCGATGGCTGACCTGCTGGCAATGCTGGGCCGGAAGTTCGACGGGGACGACGCGGTGCGGGCGCGGCTGCGGTTCAAGGCGCCCAAGTACGGCTGCGACGACGACCGGGCGGACGACCTGGCGAAGGACATCACCGAACATTTCTGCCGCGAGGTGGCGCGCCACCGGACGATCCGCGGAGGCCCGTTCCGGCCCGGGTTCTTTTCGTACGGCATGCACGTGCTGGAGGGCCTGTTCCTGGGGGCGACGCCCGACGGGCGGGGGGCGGGCGAGCCGCTCAGCAACAGTTTTTCGCCGACCAACGGCGTGGAGCGGAACGGCCCGACGGCGATGCTGCGATCGGTGGCCAAGATCGACCACACGCTGATTTCCAACGGATGCGCCCTGAACGTGAAGCTGCTGCCCGCGATGTTCGAAGGCGAGGAGCGGCTGGACAAGATGGTCGCCCTGGCGAAGGGCTTCTTCACCGAGGGCGGGATGGAGCTGTCGCTGAACGTCGTGTCCAACGACACGCTGAGGGACGCGCAGGCCCACCCCGACCGCCATCGGGACCTGGTGGTCCGGGTGTCGGGATACTCGGCGTTCTTCACGGACCTGGGGACGCCGCTGCAGGACGAGATCATCCGGCGGACGGAGTTCGGGCGGCTGTAGGGGACGGCGGCAGGTTGGACGCGACGGGACGCATGTCCAACCCGTCCAGTCCCGGCGGGCCTTCGGCAACACGCAACCTAGCGTAATACTGCAGAACCCACCCTGGCACGCATCGTGAACCTCCTTCCTTCGGTCCGCGGGGAAGGAGGCCTCTGGTGAACGTCCGTGTCCTGTCGGCGGTGCTGAGCGGGATCGACGGGATCCCGGTGGACGTGGAGGTCGACGTCCATCCGGGCGTGGGCCACTTCGACATCGTGGGCCTGCCCGAAGCCGCGGTGCGCGAATCGAAGGTCCGGGTGCTGTCGGCGCTGCGGAACCTGGGGTTCCGGGCGCACACGCGCTGGATCACCGTGAACCTGGCCCCGGGGGACGTCCGCAAGCACGGGTCGCTTTTCGACCTGCCGGTCGCGCTGGGCGTGCTGGCCTGCCTGGACGCGTTCCCGGCGTCGGCGCTGGACGGACGGCTGATCCTGGGCGAGCTGTCGCTGGACGGCCTGGTGCGGCCGGTGCCCGGCGTGCTGCCGATGGTGGCCGCGGCGCGGGATCGCGGGATCCGGGAAACCATCGTCCCCGCCGCGAACGGCGCCGAGGCTGCGCTGGTGCGGGGAATCCGCGGATACGAGGCCCGGACGCTGACCGACCTGATCGAGGCCCTGGCCGGACGCGCCGACCTGGGCGAAGTGCATCCCGAGGATGCGCCCAGGCCCGTCGCCGCACCGCACGCCCCCGATCTCGCCGAGGTCCGCGGCCAGGCGCACGTCAAGCGCGCGCTGGAGATTGCCGCCGCGGGGCGGCACAACCTGCTGATGGTCGGGCCGCCCGGGTCGGGGAAGACCATGTTGTCGCGGCGCCTGGCCGGGCTGTTACCGACCATGACCAACGAGGAAAGCCTGGAAACCACGAAGGTCCACAGTGCGGCGGGCCTGCTGCGGCACCGCGCCGCGCTGATCGCCGAGCGCCCCTTCCGGGCGCCCCACCACACCGGGTCGGCCGCGGCCATCGCGGGCGGGGGATCGCGCCCCCGCCCCGGGGAGGTGAGCCTGGCCCACCACGGCGTACTGTTCCTGGACGAACTGCCCGAGTGGCGCCGCGAGGTGCTGGAAGTCCTGCGCCAGCCCCTGGAGGACCGGCACGTCACCATCAGCCGTGCCGCAGCCACCGTCACCTACCCCGCCGACTTCCTCCTGGTCGCGGCCATGAACCCCTGCATGTGCGGCTACCTGGGCGACTCCCGGCACCGGTGCACCTGCACCCCGCCGGAGGTGGCCAAGTACCGGGCGCGCGTGTCGGGCCCCCTCATGGACCGGATCGATCTGCACGTCGAAGTGCCGGCGGTGGCGTTCCGGGACCTCGCGACGCCCTCGGGTGGCGAGCCCTCCAGCGTGGTCCGGGGCCGGGCACAGGCGGCAGCCGACATACAAGCCGCGCGCCTGGGCCCCGGGGGAGCGAGGTTCAACGGACGGATGGACGCGGCTCAGGTCCGGGCCCACTGCGGGGTTCCGGACGACGCGTCGCGGCTGCTGGAGGCGGCGATGGAGCGCCTGGGCTTGTCGGCCCGGGCGCTGGACAAGGTGCTGAAGGTCGCGCGGACCATCGCGGATCTGGACGGTTCCGACGGGATCCGCACGGTCCACGTGTCCGAGGCGGTCCAGTACCGGTTGCTGGACCGGCCTTCGGGATGAGGGCCGGCCAAGGTGCACGGGGACGGGAGGGAAGAGGAGGTTCCATGTCGAAGAAGAGCGAGAAGCTGGGCGAACTGGAAGGTGTGATTTCCGCGATGGACAAGCAGTTCGGGAAGGGGACGGTGATGCGGTTCGGCGACGGGCCCATCGAGCGTGTGCCGGCGTTCCCGTCGGGATCGCTGATGCTGGACGCCGCGCTGGGCATCGGCGGGGTGCCGCGCGGGCGCATCGTCGAGGTCTTCGGTCCGGAGTCGTCGGGCAAGACGACGCTGGCGCTGGAGATGATCGGGCAGGTCCAGCGCACGGGCGGCACCGCAGCCTTCGTGGACGCCGAGCACGCGCTGGACCTGGGGTACGCCCAGAGGCTGGGCGTGGCGATCGAGGACCTGCTGCTGAGCCAGCCGGACTGCGGCGAGCAAGCGCTGGACATCGTGGAGGC
>Ga0118677_10002524_pt1 | contig 36692 bp, 29 predicted proteins | sample AliMusrvi5mmetaG_FD_86154 | JGI IMG/M metagenome (GOLD analysis project Ga0118677, IMG submission 86154)
ACCCACGGATTCCGTGGCTCTATGGATTGCAGCTCGATTTTCGCTTCAAATAGCCATCGTCGAGACCCCATCTGCCAAGTCCAATCAACAGGCCCCAGAAAATCGCTGATAAATGCCCCTGCACCTGCCAGATTTACCGATCGCTTGACTCTTAGGTATGACCTTACCGCCTGGTTTGCTGACTTGTGGTGCGGGCGTCTCGCCTGCCCGAGACGTTGCATGTGAACGAGGCAGGCGAGACGCCCGCACCACAAATCGCGATCTCTCCGCTCTCACTCCGCTCGTACTCCGCTCGTGGACAGATTTTAGAGTTTGTGTATTATCCAAACAGGTCCGTCGAGGACCAATGCGTTACGAAGGCTTGCCACTACCGAAAACGGCATTCAGCGTACCGCTTTTTCGAGGAGAATCGCATCTTTTACCGGCTCGCTTGTTGTGGGCCGGTTCTTGGTGTTTCGCTTCAGGGTGACTTGTCATCCGTAACTGCAAGGAGATTTGTGATGAGAAGGTTCATGATTGGTGTGGCGGTGTTGGTGGTGCTAATCGTTGGGGCTACGGCTTCGACTGAGGTGCATGCAAGTGGTATGGTTTGGAATGCGGCCACGGATTTCTCTGGCGTGAATAACCCGAACGGTGTTTGGAGCTATGGGAAGATCGCGAACTCTGATGGTGCGTTTACCTTGTTATCTCAGCAGTACGCGCCGCCTGGGAACCCGCCGGGCTATTATCTCTGGAATTATCCGGCTGATGGATTATCAATTGCGGAGAATACGACGAATTCGCAGATCGTTCTTGGGTACTATAACAATGTCGTTGTTCCTGCACATACTCTGACGATGAGCCCCGGGGCCCCAGGTTCAGGTCATTCTATGTACTCTGACTTGAGATGGACCACACCCGTTTCCGGACTCTACTCCATCAACGCAATCTTCGCCGGTAGTGATACACATGGGGTGACTACTGATTGCCATGTCCTATACAACGGAGTCTCTCATTACAATGGAAACATCTTGCACTATACCGACAGTCTATCCTTTTCGGATTATCAGAGTTTCAATGCAGGTGATATGATTGATGTTCGTGTGGGCGACGGCGGTAATGACCAAATCTACGACACAACACGTGTCGGTCTAACAATTACTGCAGTCCCCGAACCTTCCACCCTCGCCCTGCTGGGCGTCGGCACCATCGGACTAATCGGCTGGGCGTGGCGGAGGCGACGGGCGTAGGCTTACGGTCTGTTCGGCGAGGTCAAAAGACCCGCTCCGAATCCGGGTATAGGCATACGGTTTGTTGTGGCCGGTCCCCGGCCGAGCATCGTCGCAGACCGAAGGATTCCCAATGAAAGGAGACCTTCGGTCCGACGTTTCGGCGGGGTCGGGAGACCCTCGCCGAACAGGCGGGAGACTCGCGCCAAACTGGATTTTATCCGGTATTCTACATGGAAATGATTTTTGGAGTGCGAGGGCTTGCCCTCGCTTTTCAAAACGCGTTTGGAATTCGTTCGTTTGAGACTGCCGTATTGGAGTGCGATGGCAAGCCACCGCACTCCAAAGGCGGACAGTTCACCGAGGGACTCGCAAAGTCCAACGCGAAGGGGTCCGGTCCATGTTTTCGGGCAAGGATCCGGGTGAATCTCATCCGTTCTCGCCAAAAAATGGGCTAGACCCCGGACTTTGCAGTTCTCCACAGAGGGGATTGTACCTCCATATCGCCGGTGATAGAGTGGGATAGTCTTGTGGTGGTGATCGAGTGTCGGAATATCAGATGAAAAACCGGGAAAAGCGGCAACGGGTAATGCGGCGATCGATGCAGTTGGGGCACTGCATCTGCGACCCGCATAAGCCTTGTCCGTGCGATATATTTCGCGATCGAGACGTTTGTCCCTGTGCCGGAGAGCGGCTGGCAGAACCGGCGGGGCCGATCCGCCTTACACAACTGGTGGAGAGCGCAGGGTGTGCGTCGAAGATCGACGCAGCGATGTTGCGGCGGGTGCTGGCCGGGCTGCCCTTCGCGGACGATCCCCGCGTTTTGGTCGGGGCTCCGGCCGGCGACGATGCCGGTGTCTACCAGATTGACGATTCCACAGCGCTGGTGCAGACCGTCGACGTATTCTCCCCCTGCGTGGATGATCCGTATCAGTTTGGGCGGATCGCCGCGGCCAATTCGCTCAGCGATATCTATGCGATGGGCGCCCGCCCGTTGACAGCCCTCTCGATTGTCGGTTTTCCAAGTCACAGTCTGCCGGAAAACGTGCTGCACCAGATCCTGCGGGGCGGCATCGATGTCATGGCCGAGGCTGGCGTCGCCGTGCTCGGCGGTCACAGTATCCAGGACAAGGAGATCAAGGCCGGATTTGCCGTAACGGGAATTGTCCATCCTGAAAAGATCGTTACGAATGCAGGCGCTCAGCCGGGGGATCGGCTGATCCTCACGAAGCCCCTCGGCACGGGCATCCTGGCCTTTGCCGCCCAGATCGGTCGTGCGCCGCCGGGATCGGAGGAGGCCGCGGGGAACTCCATGGCTCGCTTGAACGGTCGAGCGTCGGAGCTGATGATCGAACTGGCCGCCCATGCCTGCACCGATGTGACGGGCTTCGGCCTGGCAGGGCATTTGTCCGCCATGGGCGCCGCCAGCGGCGTGGACGTGGAAATCGTCTTGGACGACCTGCCGCTGCTGCCGGGAGTCCTTGCTTGCTTGGCGGAAGACATCGTGCCTGGTGCCGTGGAGCGAAATCGGGAATCGTCGGAGCACGCCCTTGCCGTCGAAGGCGACGTTCCGCGGGCACTGTTGGAAATCTGTTTTGATCCGCAGACTTCCGGCGGTTTGTTGATCGCGGTCTCCGAAGCCGCTGCGCGTACTCTGCTCGCGCGACTGCATGACGAGGGAATGACCGAGGCGGCCCCGATCGGCAAGGTTCTTTCCCCAGGCTCCGGCCGAGTTGTCGTGCGCTACGAGCGACGCATGTTGCTCCCTCAGGTCTCGCAATTGCGTCAACCCACGGTAATCGAAGGTGAACCCCAGGAGACATCCCAAATGAGTTGCTGTTCCGATCATCAGGAATCGGGCAAACCGGGCGCCAATCCAATTGGCGCCATCTCGGAGCCCCAGAGGAAGTTCATGGACTTTTTGAAGTCCGCCAGCGCGCCGGGCGCGTTGGACGCGCGGACCAAGCAGGCCGTTGCCATCGCCCTGTCGGTGATGGCCAAGTGTGCGCCATGTGCCAAAAACCATATCAAGAAGGCCCGCGACATGGGATTCTCTCCAGAGGAAATCGACGAGGCGGCCTGGATGGCCATCTCCTTCGGCGGATCGCCCACCATGATGTGGTATAATGAATTGAAGAAAGAATCTTAGTGCTCGTCCAAAAACAACTTGTGGTGCGGGCGTCTCGCCTGCACATGCAGCCGAGACGCCCGCACCACAAAAATTCGCGGAGTTAATGTTGGACAGGTGCTTAACAAGGAACGACCCATGCGGCGTCAAATATTCAGACGACTGATAACGCCTCTGTTTCTCGCCTGCGCGGGTATTGCCGCAACAATTTATGGCGCGTGGTTTCATTGCGTGCAGGTCATCGGCGAGAAGGAGATCGAAGAGACCAAACAAGTACCCGTTCAACCCGCTCCCAAAAACCTGCTGGCGGGCGACCTGAGCGGCTCATCGGTCTGGGGTAATGATTCATCTTCCGGGGAAGACGGCTCGGGCAAGGCAACGGTTTCGCAAAGTGAGCCGGCCTTCGTCGTTGAGAAGGTCACGCGCGTTGCAGAGGTTCCCAAGATGGAGTTCGAGCCGTCGCTTTTGCGGGAGTTGACCGTGGGAGGCGTCACCTTCCAGGCTGGCGAGTTACGGCGGACCTATCGAGGCGATACCCCCGCGCTGTGCCCTACCTGAGTGAAGTAACTAGAGGTCATGGTGGCCATGGCCAGGAACAACCGATCGTGAAGCATTCGCGACTCAGCCGCTGGCGCATCGGGGTGCAAAGCGGGTTTCTGCTCGCGTGGCTCGATCCTTTCATGCTGCGCATGCACGGATTCTGCTCGCCGGTGTTCCATTGCCATTCGTGTCCGCTGGCCACGCTGGCTTGTCCGATTGGCATCCTTGCCAATTGCAGCGCGATTCACACCTTCCCCTTCATCGCCCTGGGCGCCATCGTCTTCACCGGTGCCCTGTTCGGCAGCCTCGTCTGCGGTTGGGCCTGTCCCTTTGGCTTCTTGCAGGACTTGTTGGGAAAAATTCCCACACCCAAGTTCGAGTTGCCCGCCTGGGCCGGTTGGTTTCGCTTTGTCGTGTTATTTGGGCTCGTCGCAGGGATTCCCTTCTTCTTTGGCGAGGACTCCCCGCTCTTCTTCTGCCGCCTTTGTCCCGCAGGAGCCATCGAGGGAGCGGTTCCCAGCATGGTCCGGCAGGCCGTGACCGGGCAACCGATCCTTTGGCCTAGCATGGTGAAAGCCGCTATTCTCGTGACCTTCCTGGCAAGCAGCCTCTTCACGCGGCGGCCGTGGTGTACTTTGTTTTGTCCGCTGGGCGCGATGTATGGTCTCTTCAACCACGTCTCCTTTTTGTTCGTGCGGTTCCAGCCGGCATGTTGCACCGATTGCGATCTCTGCCACAAGACCTGCCCCTACAGCAAGCGTTCCGAAGGGCGGGCGAGCGACCTGCGATGTGTCCGTTGCATGGAGTGCATGCAGTGCAATGCCTTGACGATCGGAATCATCTCGAGAAGCGACGGCGCAGCAGACCGAAAGACATAACGGAGTGCGGAGGCTCTTCCGGTTCTGAAAAGCGAGAGCAAGCCCTCGCACTCCAAGTCTTATGCTCCGTTTTCCAAAAAACACCCCTCTAACGGTGTATTTCAGGAAAATGTTTCCAGTTTTTTGGCCCAACGCCTTTTCCCCTGGGGGCGATCAGTTACCATGGATATGGAGAGCCTACAGAATTGTGGAAGGGAGTTTTTTTCATGAGCACAACGCTGACATGCCTTGCACTGGCCCTGGTGGGAGTGGATCTTGGATACCGACCTGCCTCCAATGGCGGGGCGGAATTCATCATACAGATCAACCCTGCGACGCTTCAAGCGTTGCGGCCCGGAGAGCTTATCGACATTGACGTGCCGCGCGAGGCACGGGAGATGCGGCCGAGCCATTTTAGTATTACGCTGGGCAATGAAAGACTGCCGCGTGAAGTGCCAGTCGCGGCTTCATTGCCCCCGGCCACGGCACCGATCGTATCTGCCAGTCCGGTGATGCCGGTGGCGGCCACGCTGCCAGTCCCGTCGCCATCCATCCCGACTGGCAGGGAGCCGGTAAACATTCCCCCGCAATCTTCTGCCCCGACCGCGCCAATTGTGGCACCATCAGCGTCGCCAGCGAACTCTGCCCCAGCGGAATCAAGAATTGGGGATCTTGCACCGGTCAACAGTACCGGCGGCAATTCGGCCCAGCCCGATCGTCCATGGCTCGTGATGTGTCTCCTCGTGATCGCTCTGATGGCGTCGAACGGTTACGTTGGCTGGCTCTTCTGGGAGACTCGGCAGCGATATCGCGGACTGCTCACCCGCACGTTTTCCTTTGGACAGCAGGCCGCCGAGGCATAGCACGATCCGTCACTTTGCGCTCGGGCAAACGATCTCCAGGTAATCGGCCACGGGGCGTCCGATTTGCCGCAGCTGGTCGTGGGTGATTTCCACCGGCCGGGCGGCGTCCTTTTCCTCAGCGGATAATCGAACGTCACCGCACTCGGCCAACACGACGATGCGGTCGTTCTGATCGCCCAGGCGACGGCGGACCCGTTGCGGTGTACCAAGACCGTAGGCAATGTGCCCCGAGCCACAGACGACGACCGCCTTGCGACCGCGGCCCGCCTCCGAGCGAAGATAGTCGGCCAGGGCAGCGGACATGGCTTCATCGCGAGCGATTTGGGCCTCGATCATGGGACGCAGCCGCTGGGGTGACGCGGCTATATGAACCATCAACTGCGCCGCGAGGAGTTTCTCATAGACGGGATCCTTGAAATCCATCTCCGCGGGAAGTAGTTTACGGAGTTTCACGTCGAGTCGGTCGATGCCGCCGGATCGCGCGACTGCACGGATGACATCTGGACTTGGGCTTAGTCCGATCACCGGGGCCTTGGCCTTGCGAGCCGCTTCCAGCACGTGGCGATATTGCTCGTGGCTTGGCCATCGTTTGGTCCAGTTGATGGCCGCCGCCATGCCGTCAAAATCGACTTCGCCGCGGTTGAAGCGATCGATGCTCGGCTGCTGCGATGTTTCCAACGGCTCCAGGGCCACGACCAGCGATGCCCCTCCTTGAGCCAAATCGGCGATGACCTTTGCCTGGGTATCGTGGTGTCGCTGGAGAGTGTGCCGCTCGCCCAGGTAAACCACGCGGGCCTTGCCTAAATCCTCGACGACGTTGGCATACTCGGCCAACTCTCCTTCACAGACGTCGACCCAGACGATGGGCCGATCGGGAGGATCCGCGGCAAAGAGGTTCGAGGCCAAAAGTAGGATCGCGGTGAACAGCATGATGGTTCGGAGATGCAGGACAGAGAAATTGCATGGCATGGGATGTCTCTCCTTTTTTGCGCGGTCAGTCAAAGATTTACGGTTCTCTGTAGCAATAATGCGTCGGATTTATTCTCTGGATTCCGCGCCAATTCTAGTCGGCTCAATTGGGCGTCAATCCTCTTCCGGTGGGGCGGGCCGCTCTTCGTCCTCTTCAGGCGACTCGTAGGGAAGGCCATAGTCTTCTTTGAGCCAGCGATTCAGATCGGCCAGACGGCAGCGGATACTGCAAAACGGCAATGCCGGACTTTGCTCCGGATCGAAGGGCCGTTCGCACATAGGGCAGGGACGCTGGCTCATATAACGGAGCGCGGTGGATGGTAGACGGTGAGCGGGTGGATGGCGGTGAATTATAGTACTGAGTACCTGTCCAACATTAACTCCGTGTTTTTGTGGTGCGGCCATCCCGGCTGCATGTGCAGGCGAGACGCCCGCACCACAAGTTGTTTTTGGACGAGTACTGAAGCGCTGCCCACTCTCTCACTTTTTCCCGCTCTTCCCCTTTTTTCCGCCAACGCTCTCGCTGGACTTCTCGGCAGGGCTGGATTTCTCGGCCGCGCCAGACTTTTCCGCGGGGGTGGCCTTCTCTGCCACGCTAGACTTCTCGGAGGAGCTGGACGAACTGGCCGACTTGTCGGCGGCGGCAGCCTTTTTGTACGATTCGCTGCGGTAGTCGGTCGTGTAGAAGCCGGAACCCTTGAAGACGATCGCCAGTCCCGTCCCGATCAGACGGCGAAGCTTTTTCTTGCCGCACTCGGGACACTGCTTCTTTGGATCGTCCTTCATCGATTGGAATAACTCGAACTGGTGCTCGCAGGCATCACAAACATAGTCATAGGTCGGCATATTGGTGGCTCCGGGAGGTTTTGGATCATTTACGAGGCATCCAACCCGCGCGACACGATCACCAAGCTGGGCCGTACAACGCGATCGTGCAACTGGAAGCCGGACTGGGTCACGAGCACGACGGTGTTCGGCGGAAATTCGTCTGTTGCCTGCTGAGATATCGCATGATGCAGGTGCGGATCGAAAGGCAAGTGCAATGCCTCGATCCGCAAGCAGCGGTGCCGCGCGAATATTTCTTCAAATTGCCGCGAGACCAGTTTCACGCCTTCCAGCAGACCAGCCACGTCCTGCGTATTCTCCGCTGCGGCAATTGCCCTCTCGATGTTGTCCAGCACCGGCAACAGGTCATGCATCAGCGGCAGGTTGGCATAGCGGCGGTGGTCCTCAATCTCGCGAGCGGCCCGCTTGCGGTAGTTTTCCAACTCCGCCTGACTGCGGAGCACGCGATCCTTGGCGGCTTCCAGGTCGTTGTGCAACTGATCCAAGAGATTCTCCTCCACAGCCTCAGGTGAAGTGGCCGTGGCGCCGTTGTCCGTGGACGCTTCTGGGTTGACCGCCGACTGCGGCACGGTATCGTTCGTGGTGTTGGTGTTCTCGACGTTCATGGGAATTGGGGGACTCTCACAAGCTCTCTTCGGAGTGGAACAAATCCTTGATTTTATTGATAAAAGTCTTCCGCTTCGGCGAAACATCGGCGTTTTCAATTTCGGCCAACTCGCGGAGCAATTCCTCGTGGCGGTCGGAAAGCCGCTTGGGTATTTCGACCGCGATTTGCACGTGCAGGTCGCCACGGCCGCGGTAACGGACGTCAGGCATGCCCCGGCCACGCAACGTAAACACCTCGCCGGGCTGTGTGCCTGGCGGCACATCGACCTGCTCTGGACCGTTGAGCGTGGGAACTTTGATCGGCGCACCTAAGGTGGCTTGCGAATAGGTGATCGGCACTTGACAGACCAGGTCGCGACCTTCGCGATGGAACAGGGGATGTTCCTTGACGTGGATCGCGCAGTAGCAATCGCCAGGCGGTCCGCCGGAAGTACTTGGCTCGCCTTCGCCGCTGAGACGGAGTTGCGTGCCGTTGTCCACGCCTGGGGGAATATCAACCTTGCGGTTGACGTGCCGGGGCAAAAAGCCGTTGCCGCGGCAGGACGGGCAGGACTCGCGGATCACGCGGCCGCTGCCTCGGCAGGAAGGACAGGGCGTTTGCAGCGAAAAAAAGCCACTGGCCTGAACAACACGGCCGCTGCCGCCGCAGTACGGGCATTTTTCCGGCCTGGTGCCTGGCTTGGCCCCCGAGCCGCTACAGGTGTCACAAGCGGAATGCCGGTCAAACTCAACAACCTTCGACGCGCCGTTGGCCGCTTCATTGAGGTCGAGCGTGACTTCGCACTGCACGTCGCCCCCTTTGCGCGTTTGGCGGCCTCGGCCCCGGCCGCCGCCAAAAAGTTCGCCGAAGATGCCATCGCCAAAGACGTCGCCAAATGCCTCAAAAATATCGCCTACGTCGCGGAAATGCGGCGCGTCGTTGCCCTGGAGGCCCTGGAAGCCGTAGCGGTCATATTTTGCACGCTTTTCCGGATGGTTAAGCACCTCAAATGCCTCGGCCGCCTCCTTGAACCTGGTAATCGCCGTTTCATCGCCCGGGTTACGATCGGGGTGAAATTTCAGCGCCAGTTTGCGATAGGCATCGGAGATCTGCTCCTTGCTAGCGGAGCGACCGATGCCGAGGATTTCGTAGAGGTCGCGTTTGTCAGCCATCTTCACCATATTGTAGCCTGTTCGACGCGATGTAGGAAAGGCCAGACGGAGGAGTCAGCGGGCAGTTGTCGGCAGTAAGGTGGGCCGAGCCTGGGCGAGTCCCACCAAAAAGTTTATCTTCGCCTCAAGGGCAGAAAAAGCGGGGCCACCCCAAGTCAGAGGCGGCCCCGCGCTTCAATGCAATCGGGTTCTGGCAGAACCACCGCTTAGCGGACGGATCCCTCGACCATCTTCTTCTTGTCGTCTTTTTCCAGGTCGGTAATCAAGGTCTCGGTGGTTAACATCAGTCCGGCGATGCTGGCAGCGTTCTGCAATGCCGTACGGACGACCTTCAAGGGGTCGATAATGCCGGCCTTGAACATGTCAACATACTTGCCCGAATAGGCATCAAAACCGATGTTGTCGGCCTTCTGACTGACCTCGTCGGCCACCACTGAACCATCGACACCGCTGTTCTGGGCGATTTGCTTGATTGGACCGGACAACGCCCGCAGGATGATATCGACACCGACCTTCTCATCGCCCTTGGTGCCGCGGGTCTTCTCGACCGCAGCCTTGCAACGCAGCAAAGCGACACCGCCACCGGGCAGTACGCCTTCCTCGGCAGCCGCGCGGGTGGCATGCAGAGCATCCTCCACGCGGGCCTTGGTCTGCTTCATTTCGGCCTCGGTGCTGCCGCCGACCGAAATCACCGCCACGCCGCCGGAGAGTTTTGCCAACCGCTCCTGGAGCTTCTCGCGATCGTAGTCGCTATCGCTGGCTTCGATCTGCCGCTTGAGCTGCTCGACACGGGCCTTGATGTCGGCCGGCTTGCCGCCACCTTCGATGATTGTTGTGTTGTCCTTGTCGATCGAGATCTTCTTCGCTCGGCCGAGTTGTTCCAGCGTGAGATTCTCGAGCTTCAGCCCGAGATCTTCGCTGATCACCGTGCCGGCGGTCAGGATGCCGATGTCGGCCAGCAGGGCCTTGCGGCGATCGCCGAAGCCAGGGGCCTTCACGGAAGCAAGGTTGAGCACGCCGCGGAGCTTGTTCACCACCAGGGTCGTGAGGGCCTCGCCCTCAACATCCTCGGCGATGATCAACAACGGCTTGCCGGAGTGCGCGACCTTCTCCAAGATGGGAATCAACTCGCGGATATTACTGATCTTCTTCTCGTGAATCAGGATCAGGACATCCTCCAACTCGACGCTCATCGTGGCCGGGTTGTTGATGAAGTAGGGCGACAGATAGCCCTTGTCGAACTGCATGCCTTCGACGACGTCGTACGTCGTTTCGGCCGTCTTGCCTTCCTCGACGGTGATCACGCCATCTTTGCCCACCTTAGCCATGGCTTCGGCAATGAGCTTGCCAATCACCGGATCATTGTTGGCGCTGATCGCGCCTACGTGGGCAATGTCTTCCGAGCCGCTGATCGGCTTGGCCATCGTGCGAAGGTGCTCGACGGCCGCATCAACGGCCTTCTCGATACCGCGGCGGACGGCCGTGGGGTTGGCGCCGGCGGTGATATTTCGCAGACCTTCGCGGAAGATCTCGCGGGCCAGCACCGTGGCGGTTGTCGTGCCGTCACCCGCCAAGTCCGAGGTCTTCGAGGCGACCTCATTGACGAGCTTTGCGCCCATGTTCTCGAAACGATCCTCCAGATCGATTTCCTTGCTCACCGTAACGCCGTCCTTGGTGACGGTCGGGCCACCGTAGGACTTGTCGATAATGACGTTGTGACCGGTCGGACCGAGGGTCACGGCGACCACATCGGCCAGTTTTTCCACACCCCGAAGCAGACGCTTCCGGGCCTGATCATCGTAAAGTAGTTGTTTAGCCACGTTGGCGGTTCCTTAATGATGGACGTGTAGGAGGGGAATGGTGGGACTTCGGAGACCATGCTGCTCGATGGTACACGCTGTGGCCACCCTACAAGTGTTTCCTTACTTGACAACCTTCGCGAAGATGTCGGTCTCGCGGAGGATCTTGACCTCACGGCCATCGACTTCGACTTCGGAGCCGGAATACTTGCCGTAAATGACTTCGTCGCCAACGCTGACGGAGAGCGCGCCGCGCTCGCCGCTATCCAGCAGCTTGCCTGGGCCGACGGCAATGACGGTGCCGCGCTGGGGCTTCTCCTTGGCCGAATCGGGCAACACAATGCCGCCCGCAGTCACTTCTTCGGCTTCCTTCGGCTCCACCACGACGCGATCGTCCAAGGGACGTAATTTGATGCTGTCTTTTGCCATGATCTTATGGTTCTCCTGTGAATTTTAGTTATGAATTATTGTTCTGCACCAACCCTCTCCCTTAGGGAGAGGGGAGCGGAAGACTAGAATCCGCCCATGCCTCCCATACCACCCATGCCACCGCCCATACCGCCCATGCCACCCATACCTCCGCCCATGCCGCCCATACCACCGCCCATGCCACCCATACCGCCACCAGGACCAGGTCCGGCGGCATTGCCGTCATCCTTCTTGGGAATCTCGGTGATGAGGCAGGACGTGGTCAAGAGCAAGCTAGCCACGCTCACGGCATTCTGCAAGGCGGTACGAACAACCTTGGCCGGGTCGACGATGCCCGCTTCGAGCATGTCGCCATAGGTATCCTTGTCGGCATCGTAACCTTCGTTCTTCTTGAGCTGGCGAACGCGATGCACAACCACGGGACCGTCTTGGCCAGCGTTGTGGGCGATGGCCTTTAACGGAACTTCCAGCACATTGCGAAGGATTTTTGCGCCCAGACCCTCATCGCCTTCAAGTTGCAGGGCATCGACGGCCTTCTCGCAGCGTAGCAGCGCCACGCCTCCGCCGGGGACGATACCTTCTTCCAAGGCGGCCTGGGTAGCAGCCCGAGCGTCGTCCAGCAAAAACTTTCGCTCCTTCATTTCAGTCTCGGTTACGGCTCCGACGCTGATCTGTGCGACGCCGCCAGCCAACTTGGCCAACCGCTCCTGGAGCTTCTCTTTGTCGTAGTCGCTGGTGGTGGTCTCGATTTCCTTGCGGATCTGCTCGGCCCGGCCCAAAATGGCCTTCTTGTCGCCTTTGCTGCCGACCATGGTTGTGTCATCAGCGGTAATGATCACGCGATCGACGCTGCCCAGATCAGAAAGCTTCACCGAATCAAGCTGCACGCCGAGGTCTTTGAGGATCGCGGTACCGCCGGTCAATACGGCGATGTCGCTCAACATGGCCTTGCGGCGGTCGCCGTAGCCCGGAGCCTTAACGGCACAGACGTTGAGGATGCCGCGCATCTTGTTGACCACGAGAGTCGCCAGGGCTTCGCCCTCGACGTCCTCGGCGATGATCAACAGCGGCTTGCTGGCTCGGCTGACTGCCTCCAGCAAAGGCACGAGGCTCTTGGCGCTGCTGATCTTCTCCTCGTGAATCAGCACCAGAGGCTTTTCAAACTCGACGACCTGGTCGTCTTGATTGGTGACGAAGTGCGGCGAGAGATAACCCCGATCGAACTGCATGCCCTCGACCACCTCGACGGTGGTCTCCGACTGCTTGCCTTCTTCGATCGTGATCACGCCATCTTTGCCGACCTTCATGAAGGCATCGGCGAGCACGGCGCCGATGGTCGGATCATTATTGCCGGCGATCGTGGCGACCTGGGTGATTTCTTTCTTGCTCTTCTCATTGATCGGCGTGGACATCTTGCCGATGGCTGCCACGACGGCTGCAGCCGCCTTCTGAAGGCCGCGCGACAACGACATGGGATCGGCCCCGCCGGCGACCATTTTGAGGCCCTCACGGTAGAGGGCCTCGGCCAGCACGGTGGCCGTGGTAGTGCCGTCGCCGGCGACCTTGTTGGTTTTTGAAGCGGCTTCCTTGACGAGTTGTGCCCCGAGATTCTCTTGGGGATCGTCTAGATTAATTTCTTCGGCGACGGTCACACCGTCTTTGGTGACTTTAGGGGCACCCCAGCCCTTATCGAGAACCGCGTTTCGGCCTCGAGGTCCCAGGGTCGTCACGACGGCCCGGGCCAACTTACTGACGCCGGCGGCTAGCGACTGCCGAGCTTCGTCCTCATACACCATCTGTTTTGCCACAGTGGAATCCTCCTGTTGCGGGCTTGAACACTTAAGCGTTTAGTAGAACGGAATTGGTTCCGTTTTTCATGCCTTGGCTCACTGCCAGCGTACCACGACCAAACTTGGCAGCCGACTGCGTTTGGGGACGTTATCAAAGCAAGCGGTGTGCCAAAGGAGGAATAAAATATCGTAAAGTGTTATTTGTGAATACGTTGCGCAATGAGATGGAGTTTGGAGAAAAGCGTGTGCTTGGAGATTTTTGTGTCGCGGATGCCAATTTGACAGGTAGCTTTGATTTCGCCACGTCTTCCTTTTGCCATTTCATGGGACAGGGTGAATGCGGCCATCGCTGCCGATGGTAATCGGCAGAATCGCCGGCCGCTCGCGGAACGATGCCGTCGCGTCGTTGCCGAATAAAGTTGACCACCAATGGCCCTGCGCGTCCTTGAACAGCATGTTGTGTCCACCGTGCGGAATTGCAAGATAACGTTCGCTGTAGGGACCGTAGATCGTTTCGGAGCTGGCGGCCATGCAGTCGTAGGTCGAGTCCTTCTTGTCCTTGTTGAACTCGGCGCAGATCAGGTGGTAACGGCCATGTATCTTGGCCAGGAACGCGCCTTCAAAGCCCACCTGCCCGGCATTGGAGGGTTTAAGCTCGCGGGGCTGCTCGGCCAGCCCGGTCATGTCGTCCTTGAGACGGGCGATTTTGCCGTTCTGGTAAACGAAATAGACTTTGCCATCGTCGTCCGCGAACAAGGAGGCATCAATTTCACCGGTCAGCGGGCCGCTAGGTTTCACGTCCTCGTAGGGGCCGTCGGCTTTACCGCTCTTGCTGCGGAGGATGCCCGTGCCGCCGTAGTTCACGCAATAGGCAAGCCAGAACGTATTCTTGAAGTAGTGCAGTTCCGGTGCCCAGATGGCGAGGTGGCCACCCTTTGCTTTCTGCCAGGTTGCATCCTTGGCGAAGTTCCACACCAGGCCGAGCGGCTCCCAAGCCTTGAGATCTTTCGATTTCCAGACGCGGATGCCTTCGTTGGTATTCCACCATGTCGGATGCCCCGTGGTGCCGGTCAGGTAGTACGTTCCGTCCGGCCCTACGCAAATGCATGTGTCGCGGACAGGGTAGTCGAACAACGGCTTGATTTCCGGCAGCTTCGGCCCGTTTTCCTTCTCGACGGCCTGAATCGCGGTCGCCGAGATCATGGTTGCCAGGGCAATCGCCATCTGGACTGCGCAATTATGGATGGATCTCACCGAGTGTCTCCTTCGTGGTTAGTCTACAAAGATGGGTATTTTCACGCAATTGTAGCTGGTTTTGGTCTGCTTTTGCAAGCGGATGGCCCTGCGCCATGCCAGTTTCGTGTCCGCGCCGGTGGAATTCAGAAGCTCTCCGGAAAGGTGAAATCCAAATCCCATAGCCATCTTTTAGAGGGTTAGCGTTATGGCTGTTTGAACTGGAAAAAACAAATATTGCCAGCTTACAAAATACTCACTTAACGCTAACATTATCCTAACACAACCCGTGTAGACTCAGGAAATGACTCCGAACACATTTCTTACACAATACCCGATACATCATGACAGTGGAACCGCGACGATGAAACATTTCATCCTAGTTGTGGAGGATGAGGGGGACATCCGCGAGTTAATCAGTTATCACCTCCTCAAGGAAGGCTACCAGGTGGCCGGTGTCGCCTCGGGCGAAGAAGCTTTAGCCGCTGCCGAGAAGCAGACGCCCGATCTGGTTCTCTTGGACGTCATGCTTCCGGGCATGGACGGTCTGACGGTGTGCCAGCGGCTGCGGTCGTCGCCCAAGACGGCCGATGTGGCGATCATGATGCTTACGGCCAAGAGCGAAGAGGCCGACATCGTTCGCGGGCTGAACCTCGGTGCAACCGACTACGTCACCAAGCCATTCAGCCCCAGGGTCTTGCTGGCCCGCGTTCGTGCGGCGCTTCGCCGCAAACTGGCTATAGCAACGACGGAAGAAGAAGATGTGGATGAGGAGTGCGACGAGGTCATTGAAATGCACGGCATGGTGATTCACCCTGGCCGGCATGAGGTGCGGGTTGAAGGCGAACCCGTCGCGTTGAGTTCCACCGAGTTCCGCGTACTTTATTTCCTGGCCAGCCGTCCCGGCTGGGTTTTTAGCCGCATGCAGATTCTCGACGGCGTGCATGGCGACAATTATGCGATCACGGATCGGGCCGTCGATGTGCAGATTGTTGGGCTGCGGAAAAAACTCGGCGAGGCCGGCAAGTATATCGAGACCGTTCGCGGCGTCGGCTACCGGTTCAAGGAATAATAGCGATGCGCCGAAGGCGTCTGTTTTGGCAAATCGCGTTAACGAGCTTTTGCATCGCGCTTTTGATTGCGATCGTACTGGGCATGTACGTTGCCCACCGTGTCGGCGAGTCGTACGAAGAGCGTGTCTGGTCAAAACTGGAAACGGCGGCCAACGCCTGCCTTCTTCGGCTGGCCAACAGTTGGAGTCTCGACGGCCCTCCGCAACTTGCCGACACTTGCCGCGAACTGAACGAACGGCTTGGAGTGCGAATTTCCATCATCACTCCCGCGGGCAAGGTGATTGCCGACAGCATGGAAGATCCGGCCGTCCTCGACAATCATCGCGAGCGGCCGGAAGTCGTTCAGGCCCTCTCGGGGACCAGCGGGCATTCAACGCGACTGAGCGTCACCCGCAAGGTTCCGTACATGTTTTTCGCGATACCCTTGCATTATCGGGGGCAGATCGTGGCCGTCGTACGGACCTCGCAGCCTCGGGCGCCGTTGATTGCTGCCATACGGGCCTTGTACGCGGAAATCGTGGTTGCGGGCCTGCTGGCGGTTCTCTTGACCACTGCTGCCAGTCTCCTCGCCACGCGGCGGTTGGTTCGCGCCATCAACGAGATCCGCCGCGGTACCGAGCATCTCGCTCGCGGTGAATGGAAATACCGTTTACCAGACAACCCGTCGGAGGAAATTGGCTTATTGGCTGGCTCGCTGAACGCCATGGCGGACCATCTCGACGAGCGGATACAAAAGATTCTCCGCCAGCAGAGCGAACACCAGGCCATGCTTTCCAGCATGGAAGAAGGCGTCATGGCCGTCGATCGCACCGGCACGGTGTTGAGTGTGAACGATCCTTGCGCCAGTCTCTTGGGCGTCGAACCCGCCAAGCTCCGCGGTCGCAGCATCTATGAAGTCCTCCGCAAGCCCGATCTTTTGAAATTCATCGAGAACTCTCAGGCCAGTTCCAGATCGTTGGACGGCGATTTGCGTTTTTTCAGTCCCGAGGAACGCTGGCTGCACGCCCACGGTACGACGCTGCACGACACTCGCGGACAGAAAATCGGCGTCTTGATCGTGCTGCACGACATCACGCGGCTGCGGCATTTGGAAAATGTGCGGCGGGACTTCGTGGCCAATGTCTCCCACGAACTGCGCACCCCCATCACCTCGATCAAGGGTTTCGTCGAAACGCTCATGGACGGTGGTTTGGACGACCACACCAACGCCCAGCGATTCCTCGGAATTGTGCTGCGGCAGGTGAATCGCCTGGATGCGATCATCACCGACCTCCTTCTGCTTTCCCGCATCGAACGGGGCAATGAAGACCAGCGCATCGAGACCGACGCCGAGCCGCTGGCCCAGATCCTGGAGGTGGCCCTGGAAACGTGTGAAAAGAAGGCCCAAGACAAGTCGATTCAGATTGCCGTCGATTGCTCGCACGACCTCGTGGCCAAGATCAACGGGCCTCTGCTGGAGCAAGCGGTCATCAATCTGATCGACAATGCCATCAAGTACAGTGAAGCGGGGGGAACGGTTCGCGTCACCGCTGCCCGCGACCAATCCAGTGCCGTAATTTGCGTGATTGACAACGGTTGCGGCATCGCGTCCAACCACCTTTCCCGGCTCTTCGAGCGATTCTATCGGGTGGACAAGGCCCGCAGCCGCGAGTTGGGCGGCACCGGTCTGGGCCTGGCCATTGTCAAGCACATCATGGCGGCCCACCAGGGATCGGTGCATGTGGAGAGTTCGGTCGGTCGCGGCAGCACGTTCACGCTTCGATTGCCACTTTCTTTACCAAACTCCGGCGAAACTCCGCCCAGCGAACCGGTCGTCATGGTTACCGAACCTAATGGTGGTTTGTCACCGCTTTCCAATACGGCCGATTCAACGCCAGGCGCTCCTCTCGCGTTTTGAAAAGCGAGGGCAAGCCCTCGCACTGCTCCAAAGAGTACGACGACCCGGGACCGTCTTCTCAGGGCGGTCCATAGGGCCGCTTTCCGACAGGTCCGGGCGGCTTTTTCGGCGGCATTTTCCCAGGGAGCAACTTTTTTGCCGGCGGCACCTTGGCAAATTTGTTCGGCCGCCGCTGCTGCTTGGCGGCGAGGTAGTTCGGATTCTTGGATTGCCCGGTGATTTCGTAAAGGAACCGGCTGGGAACCGTCGGCCGCGGCTTGCCCCATTTATGCCGACTGAGGGCCAGCGTCAACGTCAATCGCCGCTGGGCACGGGTCACGCCGACATAGCACAGACGCCGCTCTTCGTCGATGGCCGCCTCATCGCTGGCAACGGATCGGGCGTGGGGCAAGGTGCCTTCCTCCATGCCGACCATGTAGACCTCGGGAAACTCCAGCCCCTTGGCCGCGTGGAGAGTCATCAGCACTACCGCGTCGCGTTCCAACTTCGATTCCTTGTCGCGATCCTGATCGCTGGTGGTCAGCGCAATGTCCTGCAAGAAGCCGGAAATCGTCGGCTCCTTGGCACGCTGCGCATAGCTGCCCAAGGCGTTCACGAGTTCCTCCACGGCCTGCCAGCGGGACTCCTGGTCCTGGACCTCGGGATAGAGCCGCACGATTTCCTGACGATAACCGATCTCGTGGATTAAATCGCGGACGACCTCGACCAAAGGATCTTGATGGCAGCGGCGACGATAGCGGCCGATCAAATCGCGAAACTTCCTTACGGCCTCGATGCCTGCCTCGCCCAAGACATCCCACAGCGGTTTCCCCTGCCCGGTCGCCTTTTCCAGCAGGTTCTTCACGGTGCCTTGGCCGATACCGCGGGGCGGATTGTTGATGATCCGCAGGGCTGAAACTTCGTCGCGCGGATTGGCGAGCGTCTTCAGATAGGCCAACAAGTCGCGAACTTCCTTGCGATCGTAGAACGACATACCGCCGACGAGCACGTAGGGAACTTTGGCCCGCCGGAGTTCCAACTCGAATGCTCGGGGCTGCTCGTTCGTACGGCAGAGGATGGCAAAGTCGTTGTACTTTCGCTTGAGTTGGGCCACCCGAGAGGCGATGTCGCCGACGACGTTGCGAGCCTCGACCGCTTCGTCCTCGAACTGACGGATCTGCGGCTTCTCGCCGTCAACACTCGCCCGCAGGACTTTGTCATGCCGCTTGCGATTGAAGACGATAAGTTGGTTGGCCCAGGCGATAATCTCGCGGGTCGAGCGATAATTATCCTCCAGGCAAACGACTTTGGCGTCGGGCCAGTCGCGCTGGAAGTTCAAGATGTGCGTGACTTCGGCACCGCGCCAGCCATAGATCGATTGGTCGTCGTCGCCGACGACACACAAATTACGATGTCCGGAAGCGAGCGACTTGACGATGCGATACTGGCTGCCGTTGGTGTCCTGGTATTCGTCGACCAGAAGATGATCGAAGCGATCGGCCTCTTCCTTGCGGATTTTCGGAAAGCGGGAAAAAAGCTCCTCGGTCAGAAGCAGCAGGTCGTCAAAATCGACGGTGCCGGCCGCCTTTAAGGCATTCTGATAGCGGCGATAGGCAGACGCGGCCAGATGTTCCTTGTCGGACTGGGCAACGGAAACGGCTTCCTCGGGCTGAATCGAGCTGTTCTTCCAGCGGCCGATCAGGTAGAGCAGATCGCCCGGCTTGAGCAGGGCCTCAGCCACTTTGATCTCGCGCAGGACCGTTCGGGCAATACTCTCTTGGTCGCCACGATCGCAGATACCGTAGGCCGCCGGATAGCCAAGATGGGTGATGTGTCGGCGTAAGATTCGGACGCAGAGCGAGTGGAAGGTGGATATTTCTGGCTGTTTGGGTATCTTCTTTCCCAGAAGGGCTACAGACCGCTCCTTCATTTCCCCGGCCGCCTTGTTGGTAAAGGTGACTGCGAGGATGCGATCGGGCGCGATGCGATGGCGAATCAGCTCGGCGATGCGGTAGATGACCACCCGAGTCTTGCCTGTGCCAGCCCCCGCCAGGACCAGCAGCGGCCCGGAAAGTGTCTTGACGGCTTCTTTTTGCGGAGGGTTAAGATCCATGGCATGGATGGTAAGGCAGGACTAGGTTCGGTGAAAGGGGGTGCAGAGTCGGCGGGGTCAGGAGACCCGCGCTGAATTTGGGTCGTAGGTCAGGCTTTCCAGCCTGACAGAAAACCTAGAAGTCAGGCTGGAAAGCCCGACCTACTTGGGTGGTTGAATAAATTCCGTTCCACGAACGACTTTGCAGTTCTTCTCCGTCTTGACGCCCCTCCCTTGGAGGCGATATACTCACGGGTCTATCTGGCGCCTACCGGAATAACGGAGCAACGGCCCGGGAACCATCCTTTGGATTACGAGTGAAAGACCATGAAGAGCGAACGTCGGCACGAACTACAGCATAACGATCTGCTGGAGTCAATTCTCAAGGGTTACGAACGCATCGCACCGTACAAGAACGCGATCTTGGGCGTGAGCGTGATCGTGATCGTTCTACTCATTGCCAGATCGTTCTGGAACAGCTACAGCACTGCCCAGTCGGGCGAGGCGTGGAATTCCTTTGGAATTCCGATGTTCCGTCCGGATTTTGCGAACGAGCAGACGATCGGCGTCATGCAACGCACCGCCCAGACCTATCCTCGCACACCCGCAGCCGAATGGGCTGATGTGTTTGCCGGTGATACGGCCCTGATGATCGGCACGAACAAAATTCTGACGGAGAAGAAGGTAGGCATCAAATACCTGACGGATGCTCGAGATCTCTATGCCAAGGCGTTGGAAACCTTGACCATTCCAGCGGCCAGGGAACAGGCGATGTTTGGCAAAGCGCGGGCGATGGAGTCTTTGATCGAGAATAAGGCTCAACTCGACGAGGTTCTTGCTGTCTATCAGGAGTTGAACAAGAGTTTTCCCAAGGGCATGTTCAAGGTCGTTGCCGAACAGCGCATTAAGCAGCTTCAGAAGAATGAAACTCTGACGTTTTATGAAACTCTAGCTCAATACACCCCCAAGCCCAAGGCGGAGAGCCTACGCAGCCCGTTGGGAAACGGCCCCTTGTCGGAAAATCCGCCTGACGGACCGCTGGTGCCGACTCCGCCTGTTCGAGGCGGAGGAAGTCAATCGAATCCGACGCTAGGACTTCCGGAGCCAAGTATGACGCCGAAAGAACCTGCAAAACAGGAAGCGCCGAAGACAGTGCCTGTGAAGACAGAGCCTGTGAAGACAGAGCCTGTGAAGACAGAGCCTGTGAAGACAGAAGCACCGAAGACGGAAGCACCGAAAACGCAAGTGGTGGAGCCGGAAGTTTCAAAACCTGACGTTCCGAAGAAAGATAAGTAAAAACCTGGCTGATATTCCATGTTATCCGACGCTATCGGACGAGCCGGTTGCGTTTGTCGTCGACGAAAGTGAGGCTGGCCAGCGTCTCGACGTTCTGCTTTCCTTGCATTTTCAAAGCTACAGCCGGGGGCATCTACGGCGAATGATTTTGGCTGGCGGCGTACAGGTCGACGACCATGGCGGAAAGCCGGCTTATCGAGTTCACACGGGGCAGTTGGTGCGCATCGTACTGCCGGAAATTCCCCGCCAGGCTCCGCGGCCCGAAGACATTCCGATCGAGATCCTCTTTGAAGATGAGGATCTCGTCGTCGTCAACAAACCACCTGGCATGGTTGTGCATCCCGCCCGGGGGCACTGGTCGGGAACACTTGTCAGTGCGCTCCAGTTTCACTTTGGTCCCAGCCTTAGCAGTAGTGGTGGGCCGCTGCGGCCAGGCATCGTGCATCGGCTCGACCGCGATACCAGCGGCGCGATTCTCGTGGCCCGACACGACCAGGCCCATAGCCGCTTGGCGATCCAGTTCCAATCGCGTTCGATCGAGAAGGAATACTTTGCGATCGTGGTTGGCAAGCCGGAAATGGACAGTGATATCATCGATCGCTCGATTGCCGTGCATCCGACGCACCGCGAGAAGATGACCACGGTACGCGACGATGAGGAAGGCCGCGCCGCGCAGACATTTTATAGTGTGACCGAAAGGTTTCGCGGATTCGCCGCGGTGCAAGCGATGCCGAAGACCGGCCGAACACATCAGATTCGCGTCCACTTGGCCTATGTTGGCCTGCCGGTGCTTTGCGATCGGGCCTACGGACATCGCGCGGAACTGACGCGCGGCGAGTTGAGCGGCGAGCCAGGCGACACGACGGTCGTTCTCAATCGCCAGGCCCTGCATGCAAGGCGATTGCGTTTTGAGCACCCCCGTAGCGGCGAGCCGATGGAAATTGAAGCTCCTTTGCCGGCCGACATGGAGGCCGTGCTGGGCGAACTGAGGAAGTATCGCAAGTAAGTCAGGCTGGAAAGCCTGACCTACGATTATCGCGGCTCTTCAACCGCGAACAAAAATCCCATCAGGTCGCGGGTGCCAATGGCGGCCGGACTGGCCAGCACCTCGCCCGCTTCAAAGCCGGCGGCCATTCCTTGCTGCTGGGCATAAGCGCGAAAACGCTGAAGGTGCTCGGCCTTGGCCGGCGGGAACTGGGTCTTATAGCAGGCGATCGCGGCCATCTTCGTGTCCAGCACGTCGCTGATATCAAAGACGATCGCACCCGGCTCGCTTGTCGGTTGTAGCGATCGGAAGGAGAGATAACAGTAAAGAAAGGCCGGAATGACGTGGACCGGGTAGTTGTCGAAGTATTCGTCCCACTTGGTAAGCTTCGAGTAAAACACGCCGGCTTCGGTGATTTGCCTTGCTTGCCAATGGTCGGGTGAGGCCAGCGGCGTCCGCGCTCCTAGACCGATCACCAGTCGCGGCCGGTATTTGCGAAACTGTTTAGCCAAGGCCACGCGGGCCTCGAAGGTGTCAAACAGTCGGCGGTTGGGCAGATCGAGCGTCACGCGGACCTTCACGCCCAGCGCCTCGGCCGCTGCCTGGGCTTCCGCCAGGCGGACTTCAGGGCCCGGCGACGCCGGCGTCGGCTCACCATCGGTAAGATCGACAATTCCCACACGGTAGCCCTGCTGGGCCAGTTTGGCCAGCGTGCCGCCGCAAGCGATTTCCATATCGTCGGGATGGGCCCCAACGGCGATTACGTCTAATATTTCGTCATCCATGAGAACATTGCCTCCACACAAGATTGCCACAATTATATCATCCACCCTCGCGGGAGACAATTTCTCTGCTCTGGCTTGTCGGGGTAGGACTGCCTAAGTGCTCGTCCAAAAACAACTTGTGGTGCGGGCGTCTCGCCTGCACATGCAGCCGGGACGGCCGCACCACAAAAACGCGGAGTTAATGTTGGACAGGTACTAAGTCGTTCCACGCAGTGCCCGGCTTGTCGATTTTAGCAACGTGCCCTAAGCTAATACACCATGAACCGAAACAACGAACGCCGCCTTTTGGCGGAAGGAAAATACCTGCGCCTCGTGGCCCAATCCGGCTGGGAATGGGTCGAACGAGTGAACGCCACCGGCGCCGCCGCGATCGCCGCGGTGACCGAGGACGAGCGTCTCGTTCTCGTCGAGCAATACCGCATTCCCATGCAGTGCCGTGTGCTGGATCTGCCCGCCGGGCTGGTTGGCGACGACCCCGGTACGGCCGGCGAGGCGCTGATCGACGCCGCCCGTCGCGAGCTGTTCGAGGAGACCGGCTACGAGGGGAGCGACTGGCATCTTGCACTGAGCGGCCCCGCATCGCCCGGGTTGACCACGGAAGTATACTCGCTCTTCATTGTGCGCGGGGTGAAAAAGACCGGCCCCGGCGGCGGCGATGCACGGGAAAACATCGAGGTCCACTCCGTGCCGTTGGCCGAACTTGAAGCCTGGCTCGACGCCAAGCGGCAAAGCGGGGTGATCGTCGATCCGAAAATATATTTAGGACGGTGCTTTCTTGATGCCTACCCCCCCTTGCGCGGCTCGACGTGAATCACCACCCGCCCCACGTTTGCCACGCTGGCGCGGATGTGGGCTTCGAGTGCCACGGTCAGATCGTGGGCAGCACCGATCAGCATCTGCGGGTCGAGCCGGCAATGAAAAGAAACATGGGTCTGCCCGCCGGCACGCTGGACCTTGACGTTGTGAAGTTGTGCAATTGACGCATCGCCGTGAAAAAACTTATCGACTGCGGTGAGAACTTCTGTCGCATCGGCTGGTTCGGCTTGGAGAATGGCCGTATTGTCGCCAACAGGTTCAAGGTGCGAAACGATCCGCGTCAGCCCCGGCACGCCAGCCCGCACATCATTCTCAAACGACGTGGCATGGCGGTGGGCCTCCTCGAGCGTGAGCGACTCGGGCACTTCTAAATGGAGTTGCAGCCAACGCTGCGAATTCTCTTCAAAAAGGCGGATGGCATGCGCTCCAAGGCCCCGCCGGGCGGCAAGGATGCGAACCTGCGTGGTGATGTCGTGATCGCTTAAGGCCAGCGGTTCGGCGTGGACTACCACATCGGCGTCAGGCACGACCGTGCGAACGGCCTCGGCCGCCTCATCGGCGATTTCGTGGGCACGCTCGAAGCTGATGGTATGGCCCACCGAGAGTGTGATGTCGGCAAACACTTCCGATCCGGCCCGCCGCATGCGAACCTTGGTAACCGCCCTCACGCCGTCCACCTGCCCGGCAGCATGGGCCACCTTGTCGCGAAGATCATCCGGGATGCGATCCAAAAGATCGTCGACCGACTTCATGCCAAGTTTCAGACTCACCCAGACCACGATTCCTGCCACGGCCAGGGCGGCGAACGTGTCGGCATTGGCCAGCCACGGCAGATTAAACCGCTTCGCGGCACTGACGCCGAAAAGCCCGAAGAGCACCACGCTCGACGACCAGATATCGGTCGAGAAGTGCAAGGCATCGGCCTCCAGGGCTTGGCTTTGGTATTTCCTCGCTACCCGCCGCAAGGCCCGCGAGCGCGAATAGTCGACGACGATCGAAAGAATAATCACCAGAAATGCCCACGCACTGAGATCGACTTCGATCGGCACGGAAAGAAATAGCCGTCGTGTGGCCTCGTAGACGATCCAGATGCAGGTGACCAGCAGGAGGAGCGTCTCGAACAAAGCCGAGAGCGTCTCAAACTTGCCGTAGCCATAGGTCTGCTTATGATCGGCCGGACGCGAAGACATCTGGACGGCCCACAGCGTTACGCCGGCGGCCAGCAGGTCGAGGCTCGAATGAGCCGCCTCGGCCAGGATACCCAAGCTGTGGGTCGTGATTCCGACGACCAGCTTAAGGACCGTCAGCAGTACCGCTGCCAGAAGCGACGACACGGCCACGCGAAACTTTTCGCGGGCCGCTGCTTCACGGGTCGAGAACCTTGCACCGTTGACCATGGTTCCTCGACCTACTTCAACTCTTTCAGCCGAATGTTCCGCACGGCACCGACCGACTCATAGGTCGAGATACCCAGCGGACGGCTGGCATCGCATTCGATTCGCACCCCGAAGGTATGGTCCTTGCGGCTCTGATCGACGACCTGATCCTTATCGATCCAGACCTCAATCTTCTCCTCGGTAACACGAATGCGGAACTGATACCAAGTGTTGTTCTTGAATTTGCGGCTGGAGGATGTCTGATTCTCCGAGGCGTCCATGTGATCGATGTTCGAGAGCCCAATCAGGCTGCCACCCCAGCCGCCAGTCACGAATGAACAGTAATTGTCGCCCACGGGGAACGTCGTCGTGCAGAAAAAATCGCTCCCCTCGATCCGCTTCCCCTCGAGAGTCAACTCGTAATTGTTGCGGGGCGGTTTGCCGCTCCAGGTAATGCCGGTCATCTGGTTGCCGCGCTCCATGACAATCGCGCCGTCGCGGACGATGACCTTTCCCTCTCCGCCAAAATCGGTCACCTTCCAGCCTTCCAAAGTCTTGCCGTTAAAGAGATCTTTAGCCGCCGGCGCTGGTTTGTCGGTTCCCTGGGCAGCCAGCACGGACACAAAACAGGCCAGGATTATTCCGGCAATTCGCAAGGTGTGACGCATCACAATTATTAAAACTCCCGTGGGGTCGAAGATCGTGGTTTGGCAACCGCCGTAGCGTAGGTTTCCAGCCCGCGCGTCCGACTAAAACTCTTGTTGCATGGATGATCGTGGTTTGGCAACCGTGCCGGATGGCCCAAATACCGGATCGACCGCCCTGTTGTCCGGCTTGCTGTTGTCCGGCTTGCTGTCGGCTGGTTTCTTGTCGACGGTCTTTTCAGCACTGACAGGCTGAGTCAAGTTGATGCTTACTTCGGCCTCGATCGGTTCCGTCGAAGCAGTGGTCTGAATGCGAATTCGCGTGGCGACCTTACCCGGAATGTCGCCACCAAGGAACAAGACGGGAACTCGGTGGACGGTGGCCGCCGTGGCCGCTGGAAGATCACAGCGAAAGCGCGGATTGGTCGACTCGACGCCGGTAATCTGGAATGGCGACGCGCTGACGACCACCAACGGCCGTATGACGGGGTTTTGTCGATTACCCGCCGCCACGGAGTCCATGATCAGCGGCGAAGGATGCACGGTCACCGGGGCAACGACCACGGCATCCACCGGAACCGGAACCCGCTGCGCGCGAGGATTCGGATCGTTGCTAACCAGATTGAGTTCATCGCGAGAGTAGCCGGCCTTGGCATCGGCCGCCAGGTTCACTGTGAGGTCGTAGGTCACCATGCCGCCGCCACGCGAAACCTCGGTCACCTTGCCCGTAATGCTAGGGTTGGCACATTCGACGCGTTGGATCTGCCAGTCGGGCCGGCCAGCATAGCGGACGACCACCCGTTGCTGCGTGGCGCTACCCTGTGCCGTGCGGAGATGCACCGAACCCGGATCGAGAACCACGTCGCTGCGGATGTAGCAGTGGATATACAACTGCATTTCCGCCGGAAACGGCTTGTCGAACTCCACGGTGATCGTCACGTCCTTTTGCCCCTGGAAGTTCACCGTATCGACTTTGACCAGCACGCAGGTCTTTTTCCACGTCTTGAGAATCTGTAGGGGCACTTCCGGCGTCGTGCAGCCGCAACTCGCCCGCGCCGACCTGATGTGGGCGTCTTCCAGATAGATATTCTCGACACCGAAGCGGTGTTCCACTTTTGCGCCACGGGCAACGGTGCCGAAATCGTGACTCGTGTGGTCGAACATTTCGCGAGCCCAGTCCTGGGCGCCAGCGCGACCGGTGGCTAAAGCCGCCAACGACCAGAGAGCGATCCAAGCGATCGTGCGAGCGGTTCGTTCCATGAAAATCTGCCCAACTCCCGGATGATACAAATCGTCAGTATGCCAAAGCGTGGGTAGGGTGTCAATTCAGGAGATATGGAAAGTCCACTTACTTAAATATCCTAAATTAACCAGGATACTGCCTCAAGCAACCAATCCCCAAACCAGGAATCCAACTCCAATCGCCCCAAAGGTAAGGGAAACGAACCAAAACTCGCGCCGCTTGGTCAGTACGGAAATCGCTCCCACGGCAATACCGACCTGAAACATGGTCAGACCTCGCGAAAGTGGCACATGCCCATGAAGGTGCTTCATCGACTCTTTCTCAAATTCTTTAGCCTTTTCTCTGGCCTCTTCCTTTTGCCGTTTGTACTCCGCCAGTTTGGCGGCATCTTCGGGATCAGGATCGATTTTCAGTTTTGATGCCAGTTTTCTGTTGCTTTCGACCACCCTCTCTTTGATACTGTTGGCCTGAAACTCACTCCATCGGTCGCTGGCCTGGATCTGCTCCAACGTCGCCTCGGTAGCAAAATGTTCGGCATACAAGGCAGTCACCGCAGCCAGCGCGGCCAGGACGGCGGCTGTCAGAGCAACCCCCATAATCCACGGCTCCGTGGTTCCGTGGGCGTGATGCTCGATGGTTTCATGCACATTTTCCAGAGGCACTTCCGGTGTTCCCATGCTCAATCTCCAGGGTATAATCTGCTTCGGGTGGTTGTCTTCGGTTCCAGACAATTTTTCGCGCCTGGATATGATTATATCCGCTCTCTGAGCACCAGTAAAGCGAGGCATGTTCGGCCCTCGTATTGTTCGGCCCTTGTATTCGGCCACTGTATACATCTGAACCAACATCAATTACATTATGCTCAAAACAGTGCCACCCGAGGCAAAACCGAGTCGATCAAGGAGTTCGATCAATGTCGCGTAATGCAAGCAAGCTAGCCTTTACCCGAGCACAACGGGTCATGCCGGGTGGGGTTAATAGCCCCGCACGAGCGTTTGGCGCTGTGGGCGGAGAACCTATTTTCATCCGACAAGCCGAGGGTTCTTGGCTCATCGACATTGACGGCAACCGTTACCTCGACTACATCGGTTCCTGGGGGCCGATGATCCTCGGCCATGGCCATCCGGCGGTGGTTGCCGCCCTGGAGGCCGCTATCCGCCGTGGGACGAGTTACGGGGCTCCCACCTTGCAGGAAACCGAATTGGCCGAATTGATTATTGAGGCCCTGCCTTCGGTGGAAAAGGTCCGGCTGGTCAACTCGGGCACCGAGGCCACCATGAGCGCCATCCGACTGGCTCGCGGTTATACGGGTCGCCCGATCGTGATCAAGTTCGCCGGAAACTACCACGGCCACGTCGATAGCCTGCTAGTCGCCGCCGGCAGTTCGGCCGCAACCTTGGGCGTGCCCAACTCGCCAGGTGTCACGGAAGGCACTGCACGCGACACGCTGGTTCTCCCCTACAACGATCCGACGGCCTTGGAAGAAGCCTTTGCCCACGTGGGCGATCGTGTTGCGGGTGTGATCTTTGAGCCTGTGGTGGGGAACATGGGCTGCGTCGTGCCGTCGGAAGCATTTCGTTATGCACTGCGCGATCTGACCACCCGTTACGGGGCCTTGTTGATCTGCGATGAAGTCATGACGGGATTCCGCGTGGCCTACAGCGGCGCCCAGTCGCTTTGGGGAATGAAGCCGGACTTGACGACTCTAGGCAAGGTCATCGGCGGCGGGCTGCCTGTGGGAGCCTACGGGGGGGCGGCGAAAATTATGGATCATATCCTGCCCGTTGGGAAAGTCTTTCAAGCGGGCACGCTCAGCGGCAACCCTCTCGCTACCGCGGCCGGCATTGCCACATTGAAAGTGCTCCGCGATAGCGATGCCTATTCTCGGCTGGAGGATTCCTCAAGTCGGCTGGCGGAGTGTCTTGTCGAGGCGGCCCAGGCAGCCGAGATTCCCCACACGCTGGCCCGCGTCGGCTCGATGATGACGCTATTCTTCAATCCGGAGCCTGTGACCGACTGGACGACCGCAACCCGTAGCGACACGCAGCGCTACGCCAAGTTTTTCTGGGGCATGCTTGATCGCGGCGTTTACCTTCCTTGCAGTCAGTTCGAGGCGTTGTTTGTCTCGACGGCGCACAGCGAGGAGCAGATTGAAGCCACGATTGAGGCTGCGGCCGAGACGTTGGCGAGTTTGTAGAGAATGACCAACCTACTACCTCTTTCCCCACTTTTCTTCTTCTGCACTTGGCCGGAAGACATAATCGGTATCCTGCCCGATATCCACCCCCGATATCCAACGGATCTTCCCAACCGCATACAAGCCGGTTTATAGGCGAAACGTCCTTCAATTAAAGATGTTGGCGTTCTCCGGGCAGCTTTTATTGGGTGTATACCTTGGTGCCGCTGTAAAGCAGCACACGGGGAATCTTGACGTGGGCGGCGGTGAGTCTTTGGGGCCGCAGTCTTTCAACTGCGGAAATTCCGCCAGCGTTGCCATGACAGGGTGCAGTCTCTAGCCCAGCGATTTATCGCTGGGTAAGAAGGCAAGCAAGATCAAAAGTCCCGTTAGGGACGGTTGAAACCGAACCAAGAATTCATCTTCAGTCGTCCCGCCGGGACTAACGCTCGATCGCGAACCCAGCAACGACCAAGCTCTGCTCGGTGCCCGCGCTGGACTATTCTCAATCATCCTTCCAGGACGGGGATCGGCGGGGTCGGGAGACCCGCGCCGAACTGGGAAAAGCCCTGGGCTGGTTTGTTTTTGCCCAAATGCTGTATTGACAATCCGGAAGATTGGGTAAAATGAATGGAAGTTTTTCGGCGTATGCCGCAATTATCCCCCGAGGCGTCCATGTCCAACCGATCGTTCCGCTTTTTACATGCAAGCGATTTCCGCCTGGATGTCGTGCCGCGCGGATTGACGGAAGTGCCGGACCACCTTCGGGATACGCTACTCGATGCGCCCTACAGGGCCGCGCGCGGGGTGTTCGATACCGCCCTGGCCGAGCGGGTCGCCTTTGTGATCCTCGCCGGCAATATCTTGCAACCGGCTCTTGCTGGGCCGCGTGGAACTGCATTCTTAAGCGAACAGTTCGATCGCCTGGCCGAGGCGGGAATCGGCGTCTATTGGGCCGGGGGTGAATCCGACCCGCCGGATGCCTGGCCAACTGCGTTTCCCCTGCCCGATAACGTCCGAGTCTTTGCCAAAGACCGCGTGACCGACTTCCTGCATCAATGTGACGGCTCGCCGTTGGCCCGTATCGTGGGTATCAGCCGCGGTTCTCGGCAGCCGCCCCCTGCGGAGTTTCCGCCCGACGCCGTTGGCCTCTACTCCATCGGCGTGGTTTGTGGAGAAATGGAAACGGTGGCTTTGCAAGCACAGACCGATGGGCAGGGTTATGCTCCGAGAAATGACGGGCAGGGAGCTTATCCTCCGGGAAGCGACGGAGCTTATCCTACCCGAGGGATTCATTATTGGGCATTAGGCGGGCGGGCGGAGCGAAGCACGTTGTTCAACTCGCCTGGGATCGCCCATTATCCTGGCACGCCGCAGGGCCGCAGCCCGGCCGAATCGAACGCTCACGGATGCACGGTGGTCGATGTTGATGATCGAGGCCGTGCCCGCATGACCTTCATCGCAACCAACGCCATGGAGTGGCGGCAGGAAACGCTATCGATCGATTCTTCGACGCAACGCGAGAGCCTCGAAGCGATCTGCATGCAGCGGATCCAGAGCCTCACCGTAGGATCGAAGACCGATCTGCTGGTCACCTGGACGATCGGTGGCAGCGGGCCGCTGTTGGCCGAGCTTCGGCGGGGTAAACTCCGCGGCGAGTTGCTGGAATGGTTAAGGATCGAGCATGGCCTGTCATCGCCCATCGTCTGGACGGTTGGCATCGAGCTTGCATGGCAAAACGCCTTGCCCGCATCGCTCTACGAACAAGAGACGATCCTCGGCGATTTTCTCCGTGCCTTGCGGGACATTGAACTCGATCCCCAGCAGCCGCTGAACCTGGAATCGCTGTTGGCGGACGGGCAGGCGGCAAGTCTTTTTTCGCAGGCCGCCGCCATCGCCGACCCCGCAGCGCGCAAGCGGGTTCTGCATGAAGCGGCTTTATTAGGCATGGAACTTTTGGGCGGGGACCAATAATGAGGCTATCCGAAAACTCCCCGCCCCCTCTGGGAGAGGGGACCAATAAACACCGCCCCTCCAAGAGGCGGCGGTTATCCCATTCGATGCAAACGCTATCACAACATTGAGAGGGGACCAAAACATGCCTTTTCGCTACGAAAAACTGACACTCAAAGGCCAGGAGGCAGTCGCCAACGCTCAGGCGTTGGCCACTGATCAGGGCCATTCGCAGATTGAACCGCTCCACTTGCTGGAAGGTTTGCTCAGCGAGACCGACGGCGTGATCGCGCCCCTTCTGGATCGTATTGGCGTCAATCGAGCGCAGTTGGAAGGAATTGTCCGTTCCGAGTTGCAGCGGTTGCCTAAAGTCAGCGGCGGCTCGCCCCCGCAGCCCAACAGCGAGTTGATTCGCGTGCTGGAGGCATCTCAGCGCGAGGCCGACACGATGAAGGACGAGTTCGTCTCCACCGAACACCTCCTGCTGTCCCTGACCAAAGTCGATTCCAGGGCGAAGAATATCCTTAAACTTAACGCCCTGACGGACAAAGAACTCCTTCAGGCGATGCAGGCCATTCGTGGCAGCCAGCGAGTTACCGACCAAACTCCCGAGGCCAAATTCCAGGCCCTGGAGCGTTACGGTATCGACCTCGTCGAGCGGGCCAGACAAGGAAAGCTCGACCCGGTGATCGGCCGCGACCAGGAAATCCGCCGTGTGATCCAGGTCCTTTCGCGACGGACGAAGAACAATCCCGTGCTGATCGGCGAGCCGGGCGTGGGCAAGACGGCCATCGTCGAAGGCTTGGCGCTGCGGATCGTCGACGGCGACGTGCCCGAAAGCCTGAAGAACCGCCGTGTGATTGCCTTGGACATGGGCGCGCTGGTGGCCGGGACAAAGTTCCGCGGCGAGTTCGAGGAGCGGCTTAAAGCTGTCTTGAAGGAAGTTTCCAGCGCAGGCAACGTGGTGCTCTTTATCGACGAGTTGCACACGGTCGTCGGCGCGGGTCGTGCGGAAGGCGGTAGCGACGCCGCCAACCTGCTCAAGCCGGCATTGGCCCGCGGCGAGCTTCGCTGCATTGGCGCCACAACGCTCGATGAGTATCGCAAGTATGTCGAGAAGGACGCCGCGCTGGAGCGTCGCTTCCAACCGGTCAACGTCAACGAGCCGAATGTCGAGGATACGATCGCCATTCTCCGCGGTTTGAAGCCGCGCTACGAGGCCCATCACCGCGGCGTGAAGATCAAGGACTCGGCCCTCGTGGCTGCGGCAAACCTATCGCACCGCTACATCGCCGACCGATTCCTGCCCGACAAGGCGATCGACCTCATGGACGAAGCGGCCAGCCGCCTGTCCATGGAGCTTCAGAGCGTGCCGCAAGAGATCGACGAAGTCCAGCGGCGTCTGGTGCAGCTCGAACTGGTCGATCGGCAGTTGGCCGAAGAAACCGAGGAACACGCCCGACAGCGGCGCGAGGAAATCCAGATGGAGATGCTGGAACTCCGCCGCAGTTTGGCCGATTTGCGCAAGCAATGGGAACTGGAAAAGAGCGGGCTGGGTGACGTGCATCAGATCCGCAGCAAGCTCGACGAAGTGTTGTTGCAATTCAATCAGCTTGGCGCCGCCATCAAGGAAAAGCAGTCGGCCGGCTTGCCCGTCGCAGAAGCCGACTATCAAAAACTCTACGAACTCGACATCCAGCGGAAGAAGCTCACTGAGCAGCTCGAATCGGTCGACAAAACCCAGGCCCCGGTGACCGGCCGGCGACTGCTCCGCCGCGAGGTCGGTCCCGAGGAGATTGCCGAAGTGGTGAGCGCATGGACCGGTATCCCCGTGAGCCGCATGATGGAAACCGAACGGGCCAAACTGTTGGTCATGGAAGAGCGCATCCATCAGCGGATGGTCGATCAGGACGAGGCCGTGGCCGCCGTCTCAAATGCCGTCCGCCGCAACCGCAGCGGTTTGCAGGATCCCAATCGGCCGATCGGTTCGTTTATCTTTCTCGGTCCCACGGGTGTCGGCAAGACCGAACTTTGCAAGGCCCTGGCCCAGATTATGTTCGACGACGAAAGCGCCCTGGTCCGCCTCGATATGAGCGAGTTCATGGAGCGGCACACGGTGAGCCGCTTGATCGGCGCCCCGCCGGGCTACGTCGGCTATGAAGAGGGCGGCATGTTGACCGAAGCCGTCCGCCGCCGGCCCTATGCGGTAATTCTTCTGGACGAGATCGAGAAGGCCCATCGCGACGTTTTCAATATCCTTTTGCAGGTTCTGGACGATGGTCGCTTGAGCGACAATCTCGGCCATACGGTTGATTTCACGAACACGATTGTGGTCATGACGTCGAACATAGGCAGCCAGGTCATTCAGGAGATCACCCGCGAGGGCGGCTCCGAGGAGCAGATGCGCGAGGCCGTGATGGACACGCTCCGCGCGAGTTTCCTGCCGGAATTCCTTAACCGCGTTGACGAAGTGTTGATCTTCCATCCCCTCTCGCCCGAGGCGATCCACAAGATTGTCGTGCTTCAGGTCGATCGGCTGCGGAAAATGTTGACCGAGAAGGGAATCGAACTGGAAGTGACCAAGCGAGCCATCAGTGCCATCTCGCTGGAAGGCTACGATCCGACCTACGGTGCCCGGCCATTGAAGCGCGTCATCCAGCAGCGATTGCAAAATCCGCTGGCTGTGGAGTTGCTGAAACACGAGTCGGTCTCCGGCACGCGAGTGCGGATCGACTACGTTGACGGCGAGTTCACGTTCGACCACGTCGCGGCTGCCGAGCCGTCCGGAGGGCGGTAACTCATTACCGCTTTCAATTTGGAGTTGTGAACCGGTTGGTGGTTCGCCCGTTAGAGGCGCACTGGGTCGAAAAACCACTCTTTGCTGGGATGTGCATGCCAATGCTTTGGAATGTTTTGCGTGTGGTCTTGGGTAAAATTCCCAAACTCCTAACTAATTCCTAACATGCGTCTTTCCTAGAAAATGCTAAGGTTTTGTGGTACATGCTCCCTGGCCATCAACCAAGAGTACGCAGGCCGCCACGAGAAATATCAACCACCCGCCAGAATATCAAGTAGGTCAGGCTTTCCAGCCTGATGTTGCCCGGTTTACTGTCAGGCTGGAAAGCCTGACCTACAGCAGTTTTGACATCTTGGCGGGTGATTGAGAAATATGCTGCGTCAACTCCCCCCATGAGTTTTTCGATGCGGGAGTGGCTGCCCAAAGATAGTTATTTTGCACAACCTTTCAGCAACGGCATTTGTCGCAGATTGCGGAGCCATCATGGATCGGGCGAATCACGATACAAGTCACGCTGATTCCACGCTGGCCGACTTGCCAGCCATAGCCTGGGTTGTGGATTCAGCGACACCGACCCATCTGGTCAAGGCCGAATTTGATCGTCGCCCGGACCTTCCTGGTGCAATAGTGTTCCTCGACGGAAAGCTTTCGGCAATCGTGGCCCGCGACACATTCTTTCGTCGTCTCAGCGGGCCGTATTGCCGAGAGTTGTTTCTGAAGAAGCCGATTCAGAACTTTCTCTCAAACTGGCCAATTGATCTTTTGCAACTCCCTTCGGGTTGCTCGATTCACGCCGCGGCCGAGCTTGCCCTGGCCCGGGTGGATGAGCACTCTTATGACCCGATCCTCGTCGATTATGGCAATGGTGATTTCCGCCTGCTGGATACGCACGCCCTGCTGATTGCCCAGTCGCAGTTGCTTGCGCTATCGAGCGTGATCATCGAACAGCGCGACGCGGCTGAAGCGGCTAATCGCTCCAAGAGCGAATTCCTGGCGAACATCTCGCATGAGCTGCGAACGCCGCTACACGGGATATTGAGTTACTCGCGTTTCGGCCTCGAAGAGGCCGAAACGGGTGACCGCGGCGAGTTGCGAGAATTTTTCGACAACGTCGGCCGCAGCGCCGAGACCTTGTTGGATCTTGTCAACGACTTGCTCGATCTGTCGAAACTTGAAGCGGGACGTATGGTTTTCGACCTGCAACCGACGTGCATGAACAGACTCATCGAGGTCGTGGTCGACGAGTTCTGCTCCATGATCGCCCGAAAGGATATTCGCATCCGCTATCGCAAGCCGGAAGAGCCTGCGATCGTGCTGGCCGATGAAGAACGCTTCAAGCAGGTAATACGCAACCTGCTGAGCAACGCGGTCAAGTTCTCGCCGAACAGCGGCATGATCCATGTGAGCACCCGCCGCATCGGCGAGACCTTCCTGATCACTGTCCGCGATGAAGGCCCCGGCATTCCGCCAGACGAATTGGAACTGGTTTTTGGCAAGTTCATGCAATCCAGCAAAACGAAATCTGGCAGCGGAGGCACGGGATTGGGGTTGGCCATCTGCCGGGAAATCGTGGCTGGACACCACGGCCGGATTTGGGCCGAAAACAACGCCCATCAGGGCTGCATTTTCTACTGCGAACTCCCCTTGGCTTCCGCCGCGGAATACGATCGACTCGACATCGATTCTGGCGGTAGTTATGCGGCTACGATGACCCTGGCAGAATGTGGGGAAGACCAATGACCACCAAGGGTCGCATCCTGATCGTCGATGACATCTCCACAAATGTTGATATCCTCCGTCGTATCCTGCGGAAAGACTACGATTTGGATATGGCCGCCAGTGGCGAGGAATGTCTCGCCAAGCTCCCCGCGTTTAAGCCGCAACTTGTCTTATTGGACATTATGATGCCGGGTATCGACGGCTACGAGACGTGCCGTCGCATCAAGTCGAGCGATGTAGGCCCATTCATCCAAATAATCCTCGTCTCCGGCAAAGGCTCAGCCGCGGAACGGCTCCAAGGTTACGAAGTGCAGGCCGATGATTACGTTGTGAAGCCGTTCAACCATGAGGAACTGCTTTCCAAGGTTCGCGTACACTTCCGCCTGGGAGACGCACAACGGCAATTGTCGGCCGCCAACGAGCTATTGCAGATATACAACAACGACCTGGAAAAACTAGTCGAGCAGCGCACCCGTCAGTGGGCGGCCACTCAGGATATGACGGTCTTCGCGCTAGCCCGACTGACGGACTCGCGCGACACGGAAACCGGCGAGCATGTGCTCCGGATGCGATTCTATGCGCAAACACTGGCCGTGGAGTTGGGCCAACGCGGGCCTTACGCAGACATCATTGATGAGCGTTTTCTGCAGAACTTCTACCGCGCGACTCCCCTGCACGACATCGGCAAGGTTGCCATCCCTGACGCAATCTTGCAAAAGCCAGGGCGGCTCAGCCCTGAAGAATTCGAGGTCATGAAACGCCACGTTCTGGCCGGGGCCGAAACCCTGGAACAGGCCCGTGACTATGTCGGGCCTGGCAGCTTCATGGATTTGGCCGCCGAAATCGCCCGCTACCATCACGAAAAGTTCGACGGCACCGGTTACTGCAAGGGCCTTCGTGGGCACGCGATCCCACTTTCAGCGAGAATTGTTGCCCTGGCAGACGTTTATGATGCCTTGACGTCGCATCGGGTTTATAAGCCGCCCATGCCGCCGGAAGATGCTTACGAAATCATTCTCCGCGAGTCTGGCGCCCACTTTGATCCGGCGATTGTCGATGCCTTTGTGGGTTGTTTTGACGAGTTCAAGCCCCAGGGAGAAGTGGCTCCCTGGATGCAAAGCTTATCCCATCCATCGGCATTAAACTGCAATCCCTGTACCGAACTCGCGCAGTACCCCTCGATCGTCGACTCCCTGCAATTCCAGCCTTGATATTTTGGGTAAGTACCTGTCCAACATTAACTCCGTGTTTTTGTGGTGCGGCCGTCCCGGCTGCATGTGCAGGCGAGACGCCCGCACCACAAGTTGTTTTGGACAAGCACTAATCGACCACGCCCGTAGGGCGTGGGTTTGGCCTGCCCCGCAAAGCGGGGCGGACTGCGTAGGTGAAGGCCCCGCTGGGGCCGATGTATCTCGTATCAAAAGGCCCGTTGGGCCTCTAT
>Ga0118677_10002525_pt1 | contig 36675 bp, 30 predicted proteins | sample AliMusrvi5mmetaG_FD_86154 | JGI IMG/M metagenome (GOLD analysis project Ga0118677, IMG submission 86154)
AAGAATTGCTACCAAAAACAGCGTAACGTTATGAAATAAATGAAAAAATTAGACACCGGGGGGCTATTTCTAAAAATCACATTATTTCAACTAGATACAACAACTCGCAACATAACAGGAATAGTCTTAACTTATGAGAACGCAACAAGAGGGTCTATCATCCTCCAATTAGTGAGTTCAGACAGCCCCACCCCGGCAATGACTCCAGCCGAAGTCCATACATCAGTCATGAGGTGTTGAGAATCAGCCGTCATTGTGAAACAGTATGTGGGGGTGGGTTTAGAATCCCAATTTCCTGTCGATTCCATTCACAACAGAGTAACGGAGAACGTCGTCCACCCGTCGCGGTTTTGCACTGCAATGGAACCCCCGTGTAATTCGACGATTCTTTTTACTATCGTCAGGCCGAGGCCTGAGCCGCCAAAGGATTGGGAACGGGATTTTTCCACTCGAAAAAACTGTTCAAACAGTCTTGGCAAATCAGCAGGAGGAATCTCCTGACTGGTGTTGGCGATAGTCAGGTGTAATTTTCCTTTATTTATGCGGGCTATGATCCTGACTCTGCCATTTGTCTCTGTGTTGTATTTTGTCGCGTTGTCGATGAGATTAATGAGGAGTCGAATGATCTTTTCTGAATCGCCAGAGAAATGGCATTCCTCTATATCAGTCTCCACGGTAATATTTTGTACCTGGAGAATATCACGATAGTCTTCGAGGACCTGCTCAATGAGTGCATCCACTCTGACAAGTTCACGATCGCAGTTTTCATCTTGTTCCAGCCGCGAAATATCGAGAAGATTGCGTATCAACCTGCTCAGACGACGCATTGTGCTGAGTTGTTTTTCCAATTCCAAACGAAGGTGTCCCGACGACCTCTTGGTCAACATTTCTTCTTGTCCCAGCATCAAGATGGTCAAAGGACTTTTGAGCTCGTGGGCGGCGTTGCTGATAAATTCTTTCTGCCTGAAGAAGGAATGTTGCAAGCGATCAACCATCGAATTGAGAGAGAGGGACAGGACATACAACTCATCTTTACTAGTACCAAGCGGGATCCGCCGATCTAATGAATTCTCGCGGATCTCTTTTATTTTATAATTGATGGTTGCCAGTGGCTGAAGAATCCTGCCGGCCAGGAAGTAGCTTAAAATAAAAATAAAGATAATTGTTGTGAAAATTCCAACAGTAAGACGAGTGAGTAATTCTTGGAGCTCCAGATCCAGGAACAGAAGGGGTTTGGCAATCAGAAGAGTGTACTTTTGTTCTGAGAAGTTTTTAGTCAGCATCAACACCCTGAATCTAACCGAGTCATCTCTTATTTTTTCCAGTTTTTTTGCGTCTTGGGGGTCAATCCAGAGGGCGGTCAAAGGGATTTCTTTTTTGATGAAATACGCCTGCGTATCTTCTAGGAAAGGAATATCAAATTCCCGAGTGAGAGGGGAGGCAAAAATGGCCTTCCCCTTGCTGTCAATAATTTTCAGCCAGTATCGCTGCACATGACGATCTTCATGCCGAAGATGGGCTTCATCCCCAGACTCGGAGAACGCAAGATTATTAAATACGGTTCCGGCAATTTCCGTGAGTTCTCTGTCTATCAGTCTATAGGGTTCCTCAACGAGTTCAACGTACACAAATAGAGAAAAGATTGTGGCCGTTGCCAGGGCTGCAAGGGATATCCAGAGAGTAAATTTTGTCCTAACCTTCATTTTTCTTCTTTTTCAATAAGATAGCCAAATCCTCTAATGCTCTTTATTGCCGATTCCTGTTCGGGAAAATTGAGTTTTTTCCGAAGATTTTTCATATGAACATCAATGAAGTTCGACATTCTAAAAGGGTCGAAGTTATCTCCCCAGACATGCTCGGCCAAGGTAAACCGCGAGACTGCCCGACCGCGGTTGTGTAAGAGAAACTCAAGGAGAGCGAATTCTTTGGTGGTAAGTACCAGCGGTTCACCATCTTTTGTTACCTCGCGACTTACAGTATTGAGGCGGACGCCTCCGACCTCCAGAATAGGACTACCGGTATTGCCACGCCTGAGCAGGGCTCTGATCCTGGCCAGCAGTTCGCCCAGGGAAAAAGGTTTCGCCAAATAGTCGTCAGCTCCGAGGTTGAGGCCGGTAATCTTGTCTTTTATATCGCCTTTGGCGGTGAGCATCAGGACTGGTGTCAGAATGCCGGCCGCCCGAATTTCGGAGAGCACCTCAAGGCCGTTCATCCCCGGCAACATAATATCCAGGAGTATCAGGTCGTAGGTGTCGTTCCAGACCTTTTCCAACCCTCCCCTGCCGTCAGCGGCAGTCTCGACGGTGTAATGCTCGCTCGTCAGTACAGATTTGAGTTTCTCAAGGAGCTCACGCTCATCATCGATAATTAGGATATTCATCGTTGAACCACTCGGCTATCGGTCTTTAACATAGTTATTGGGCAGGTGCCGGCAGCAGGAAGGAAAGATGGTTGAACCGGAGCGCATGGACGGATACCTCTCTTTATTGAATTGCCGCAAATTTTTCTGCAACCGACCACAGGATAACCTGCAAAAATGAAGAAATGATGAACATTAGCCCTCTGGAAGATAATTTCTGTTACGTTCGGTGTTTAAATCCTGCCTAACACTCCAGGAAAAGGCATAAAAAGGTGAGCAAATACAAAAATACAAAAAGTGAATTACTGGTTTTATGCGGATTATCCAACACTTCCAACGGATTTACAGGTTTTCGTCATTTCTTCATCAATTCTTCATTGTCCACCAAGTATATTCCAAAAATGATCAAACAAAGACTTATAAAAAAAGTCCAACAAAAGATTGCATGGAACGCTTGATTACTATCTGAGGGAAATAATACCAATGAACGAGAATAATCAAATACGCGCGTATGGAATGACCTCCATGAAATGTCGGCACAATTCATGTTGTTTTTGATTGGGTTACATCTAATTGGCGTTGCTGTTTCAAGTAGAAAGCATAATGAAAACCTTGTGATGGCTATGATAACAGGGAAAAAAGACAAGAAAGGAGAATTGCGTGAGTCAAATAGATTTATCTGAAATAATACGGAGAGTTATGGCGAATGACCAGCTTAAGAAGAAGCTTAAAGTATTCCTTGGGATAGGTTGCCTCGGCATCCTGCTGGTGGGTGGTCTCATTATTTGGGCAGGTGTTGCGACCATTAAAAATGTTGCAAGCATCGGAGCAAAAGTCAACGTGCAGGAACAGGTTCAAAACCTAAAGACAGGGACTCTCACTTTGCCGGCCATTGCAAAGGTTGGCTGCTGGGAAAAAGTGCAAAGCCTGTTGGCTGTCCAAGTTTGGCTTGAAAAGCCTGTTGGTGAAAACATCCAGGGCCTAAAGGACGCCTGCTTAGGTTCGGAGGGAAAGTCATCAGCCAAGTGAGAGAGTTCGGATTTGGATGCCTGAAGGAATAGGGGTAACATTATTATTGCCGTTGGTGGCGTCAAAATACAATCGTATGAAGATTTACGGACGGAAATCGAAAAGTTCAGTGTAGAGTCGGAAATTATCCTGGCCATCCTGAGAGATAATAAAATATTTGACGTACCCCTCAGGCTCACAGCTATCAATTGAGTTTTTGGTTGAAAGCTCATTCATGAAACATGAATACTCATTTTATACCTAATCTAATGTTCAAATTTCCCGATATTATTGGATTTTATTCCATCATTGAGGCAATCCGTCGGGCGACTGATGCGTTCCTCTCATCTCCCTCTGCATTGTTTTCCCGCGCCCTTCTTGCCAATCCAAGAGCCATGGGTGCTGCCTGCCCCAGTTCCTTGAAGTTGGCTCGGACGATTGCAGATCTAGTCATTCCACCTGACAACGATAGCCTTGTTCTGGAGCTAGGTGGTGGCACGGGCATAGTGACAAAGGCCTTGTTGCAACACGGTGTAGCCCCGGAGAAGCTAGTGGTTGTTGAGCTGGATAGGTTGCTGGCTCGGCACTTGAAGCGACAATTTCCAGATGTTGCGGTAATCCAAGGCAACGCGGTCAAACTCTGCCAGCTGTGCAATCGGTATGAGAGACATATCGGAACCGTGGTTTCAAGTCTGCCGTTACTTTCCTTGCCATCCTCCTCGGTAGCAGCCCTTGGTTTGGAGATTCATAAGATGCTGGGGACAAAGGGTTCGCTTGTTCAGTATACTTACCGTCTTAATAATCGCCCCTCCCCCCTTGCTGTATATCTCGACAGAGTGTCGACACAAACCGTTTGGTGCAATGTGCCTCCCGCCAAAATCGAAGTATTTAGGGCTCGTGCTTAAGCCTCGGGCATGAAGATCCATTCAAACATGTTGCTGATTCCTCATTTCCCTTAGGTAACTCCCCGGTTTTACCGGGGGATGTTTAACTCGCCTTTGCCACCTTTGAGGTACTGAAAGGAGCCATCCTGTCAAACCACAGGTACAGTACAGGCGTGATAAACAACGTAATCATCTGCGAGAACAAAAGTCCGCCAACAATTGCGACACCGAGTGGCTGACGCAATTCAGCTCCCGCACCCAACCCAAACGCAATGGGTAACGCGCCCATGATGGCGCACAGTGTTGTCATCATAATTGGCCTGAAGCGGAGTAAACAAGCCTTCCGAATCGCCTGTGCCGGTGGCAATCCTTCCCTGCGTTGTGCGTCCAGGGCAAAGTCGATCATCATAATAGCGTTCTTTTTTACCACCCCAATCAGCAACAAAATACCAACCATGGCAATAAAGCTCAGTTCCAACCCGGTTATTCGTAACGCTAATAATGCACCAACAGCTGCAGATGGAATACCGAGCAAAATCGTCACAGGATGAATCCAGCTCTCGTATAACATGCCAAGAATCACATAAATCACTGTTATCGCAATAGCGATGAGCCACAATTGGGTACTTTGTGATTGTTGAAACAATGCCGCCTGACCTGCATAAGCGCCGAAGATCGAAACGGGGAGAGCAATCTGTTGCTGCGCGGCTTTGATCGCCGCAGTTGCCTCAGACAGCGACTTTCCAGGCTGAAGATCGAACGAAATCGTGACCGCCGGTAGCTGCCCCTGATGATTGATTGCCATAGTACCTTTCGCGCGATCGACCCTGGTGAAGGCACTGAGGGGGACCAAGGTTCCGGTTGCGCTACGTACCTGTATTTTCGAAAGATTACTTTCGTCGCGGCGATATTCATCTGCAAACTCCATGATTACCTGATAGCTGTCCTCCGGCGCATAGATAGTCGATACCTGTTGCGTACCGTAGGCGGCATACAAAGTATTGCGTACACTGGCCATGTCGACACCCAAAAGCGAAGCCTTATCGCGGTCGACCACCAGGCGCGCTTCGAGACCATCTCGCTGAGAATCGGAGTTCAATCCGACGAACACGTTTGATTTTTTTAATTCAGCAATCAATTTCTCAGACCAAACATCCAAGTCCCCCGGGCTAACCGATTGCAAGGTGTACTGGTACATACTCTTCGAACCGCGGCCGCCAATTTTCAGATTCTGGACCGGGCTGAAAAACACCTGAATATTCGGCAGGTAGCTGGTCTCCTTTCGCAACTGAGTAAGTACAGCCGCCATCGGCGGACGCGTTCCACCGGCTTTCAGTGTGATGAAAAATGAAGTCGTGTCATGGTCAACTTTCGATGCCACGTCACTTACGCTTGGATCCTTCAATATCACGGCTTCAAGCTGCGATAGAACGGCCAACCGACCTTCGTATGACATATCTTGAGGTGCGTCCACATTAGCTGAAATCTGCCCAGTGTCCTCCAGCGGGAAAAATCCCTTAGGAGCGATCATATATAGCCATGCAGTAAGGCCAAACGTTGCAAGCGCTACGGTTAGCACAACCGCCCGATTGGCCAGTGCCCAATCAAGAGCAAGGCTGTACTTGTTCAACACATAGTTGAATCCATCCTCGAACGTTCGGCTCCAGGCGGACGGCGAACGGCTCTGGTGACGATTTTTGATTAGCATCGGCACCAGCACTGGTATGATCGTAAGGGAGGCGGCTGCAGATACCATGATTGAGAGAGATACAACGATCGCAAACTCATGAAAAAGCAACCCTGTTGTGCCAGGCATGAAAAAAATTGGGATGAAGACGGCGATCAGCGAAACCGATATCGATATAACGGTAAAAGCGACTTCCGAAGAACCACGCACTGCGGCCGCATACGGTTCCATACCTTCCTCTATATAGCGCATGATGTTTTCAAGCACTACTATGGCATCGTCGACCACTAATCCGACCGCAATCGTCAATCCCATCAGCGAAATATTGTTGAGACTCAGATTGAACGTATACATAAGGCCGAACGTGGCGAGCAGCGAGATAGGCAGGCTTATGGATGGTATCAACGTTGCAGCAAGTTGCCGCAAAAACAACAGAATAACCAAGATGACGAGACCGATCGTCAGCAGCATTGCCATGTTGACGTCGTGAATGGAATTGCGAATCGAAATTGACCGATCATTTAACAGCTGTACTTTCACTGAGCCGGGCATTTGACTTTCCAACTTTGGAATCATGGCCCGAATGGCATCGATAGTAGCAACCGTGTTGGCGCCTGGCTGACGTTGAACTGACAATAGAATCGAATTTTCACCATTGATCGAGCTGGTATTTTGTGTATTCTCTATGCTGTCGAGAACGGTTGCAAAATCGGATAAACGGACCGTTTGGCCGTTATGTGACGCCACGATCACGTTGCCAAAATCTTTGGCTTTCATGAGTCCGGCGGCCATTTGCAATGCCATCATTTGACGGTTACTATCAAGTTCACCAAGTGGCGCGTTGGAGTTCGCCGCCTTCAATGCAGTAGTTACGTCGGCCAAAGTTAGGTTAACTGCGGCCAGTCGATCAGGATCGACCTTGATGCGTACTGCGAATCGCTTCTGCCCTGAAACAGTGACCTGCGCCACGCCGTTCAACGTCGAAAGAGCAGGCACAATAAGATTGTCGGAATACCCGTTCAAATCGGTCAACTTCAACGCCGGCGAACTGAGACCGATCAACAATACGGGAGCATCGGCGGGATTGATTTTTCTGTACGATGGCGGAGTTGTCATTTCTGACGGCAACGACCGGGTTGTCCGATACAATGCAGCCTGTACATCCCCTGCAGCAGCGTCGATATTGCGGCTTGGATCAAATTCAAGGGTGATTTGTGTTTCACCCTGAATGCTACTAGACGTTGTCGTTATCAATCCGGGAATCGCCGTAAACTGCTTTTCAAGCGGCGTGGCGACCGACGTTGACATGGTTTCCGGGCTTGCACCAAGTAATTTCGCGCTGACCTGAATGGTCGGTGTATCGTAGTTGGGCAATGCGGAAATTGGCAGCTGTAGCCAGCATGCGACCCCGCCGACAATTACACTTAACCACAACAGCATTGTGGCAATCGGGCGCTGCAGGCACTGTTCGGAAATTTTCATTTTGTCGACTCAGTTGCCATGGAGTCGGCACCAGTAAGTTTGTCGGTAGAATTCTTAGGGATGGACGGGTCTGCCACTTGTACCAACATTCCAGAACGCAGATTCTGGCCACCTTCGAGAACCACTCGTTCGCCATCTTTAAGCCCGTCGATTACGGCCATTTCATTTTGAATGCGCAACAACGTCAGGGCCTTGGAAGTGACCTTGTTATCAGCATCCACGGCATACACAAAACGCCCGTTTGGTCCTTCCATGATCGCTTGCGGTGGTAAAACCACAGCCCCCTTGCTAAGACCGGCATGCACCGTGACCCGCGCGAAAGCGCCGGGCCATAGATTCTGCTGCGGATTGGGAAAGGTCGCTTTCAAATTGATTGTGCCGGTATCGGGGTTGACTGTGTTATTGATAAACGAGAGCTTGCCTTCAATTTTGTTACCATCAGGACAGTCAATCGTAACTATGACCGGCATAGTTGCTCGCGCCGCAAGGATCGGGTTCAAGTTCTGCTCGGGAAGTCTGAATTCAACGCCGATAGGATCAAATTGCGCAAGAGTTACCAAGGGTGCGGTTGCACTCACCTGGGCCAAACTGCCAGAATAAACCATGACAGCACCGGCTTTTGCCGAAATCGGTGCAGTGATTCTGGTATGCTCGACGACTATGCGTGCACTATCAATTTCAGCGCCGGCGGCTTTGAGTTGAGCCTGTAAAGCATCGACTTTGCTGGCGGCTGTATCGACCGCGCTGGGTGCAATGAAATTTGATTTTGCTAATTCTGTTGCGCGGCTGTAGTCACGTTTGGCATCGACAAGCTGCGCATTGATTTGCGCAGCCTGTGCCTCGAATCGTTTCAACTGCGCGGTCGCGTCACTTGCGTCGAGTGTGAACAACAATTGACCGGCTCTGATTTCATCGCCTTCCTTGAAATTCACGCTCTGAATTGTTCCGGTGAGTTGCGGCCGCACGTCCACTTGGTTAAGCGCAACAAGATGTCCCTGTGCTGCAAATTCAATCGGGAAATCTTGTGTCTTTGTCTCCGTTACACTGACGAGAGGAGTTTTTTTCGGGGTGGAATTATCTGTCTTGCGACCGAAAGAAAATCCGAATGTGAGCGCGAGGGCAGAGCCGATGATAATAATGCCAATTAGAATTGTTGCTCTTTTCTTGTCGATAGCCATGGGAGTAATTTATTCTCACAGTATGCAGATCTAATCTGTGTGCATTTTAAGGGGCTTTATTCCCCCGTTACATAATCGTGATAAGCCAGCCATTAACATTTTCTATTTCGCTTTCGTCGAGGTTGCCAACCGCTGCCGCCAATTGAAGCTTACTTAGCAAATATTGATATCTTGCAACAACCAGGTTGTAGAGATTCTGGTAGTGGATTTGCTGCGCATTGAGAACGTCGACCGTTGTTCTAATACCTACATCTCGCCCCATCTTGCTTGATGCTACGAAAGACGCACTTGATATCAGCACCTGCTCAAACGCTTTGATCTGCGCTGCACCGGTTTCGACACCATAGAATGATTGACGGATCGTTTGCTGCGCATCACGAATCACTGCCTCAAGCGCGTCGCGCTGCTGAGCAGCTAACGAAACGGATTCCCTGTATTTGGAACTGCGATAGCCGCCGGTATAAAGTGGAATAGTAAGTTGCAAACCAATGGTGCCGTCGGAAGTACGATCCGGAAGGTCAGAATGGGTGGACGTGCTCCCATCCCATTGCGTCCCGAAACCGGCAACCAATGAAAGGATGGGAGAGGTTTCTAACCGATAGCGTGCAATCTCACTCTTTGCAATCTGTAGACCCATCTTTTGGGCAATCACTGTCAGGTTGCCGGACGGTGCTTTTTCAAGCCAAGTGTCAATAACTGCGGGTTGGGGTGGGATCGGTGTTCGGGTCTCTGAGATCGGGACTAATTCAAAAGGATCAAGGTTGGTGAGTTGCCGGTAAGCGGACTGCTTGAGCTTGAGATCGTTTCGCGCTGAAATGTCGCCGGCAACAATAGCATCGAAACGAGCTTGTGCCTCATTTGTGTCGGTAATAGTCGCCGAGCCGACTGAGAACATTTTTTTTGCTTGAGCCAATTGCTGACTCACCGCATCCATTTGTGCTTTCACCAGGTCGACATTTTTCTGCGACAATAATACTTCGAAGTAGGCTTTGGCGACACGCAACATCAAATCCTGTTCAGCGATACGATATTGCACTTGGGCTTCTTCAGCCTGAAGATTGAGTTCATCGCGAATGGCAAATGCAGAAGCATTGTAGATCGGTTGTACCAGCGATATGGCTGATCCGTACTGAGGCCCATGCTCGTCTGTGCCGGCAGTTAAAGGATCCCCGGGATGCACGCTCTTCTTGGTTTGGTCCATATTTGCCGTGAATGCGATTTGTGGTAAAATCAGCGAATCGCCCTGCGTCGATTTCTCTAAACCTGCTGCCGATGCTTTACCTGCAGCCAAAAAACTTGCGTCGTAGGCCCGCGCTGCATGCCATGATGTAAGAAGATCCCCCGCATGGGAATTTGACACAAAAAACGTGATTATCACGACCAGTAGTACTTTTTTTAACATGAATTTTTTTTGGTTCGGTGTTTCGTTGACATGAATTTGTTGGTGATCAATCAACTGGCTGTCTACACTAGACAAGCTTCAGTTAGGGTGTCATATCAATCATCATAACAATCCAGTTGAGCTAATATCGTCTGAATCGATAGCGTCGGAGACACCACTAGCTGTATTAGTAATCGATCTATCATGAAGAATTGATGAAGAGGATTCCATCTAGAGGGGAGCCCGAACCCCCTCAAGAAAGTCTTTCCCGTTTGGCCGAAGCAAATCAGAATCCATTCGATCTCATCGACGGCCATAGAGACCTGTAGTACGAGCTGATTCGTGATTGGCCATTTGTTGGGCCACCTCGAACTTGCAGTCTTTCCTTAAATACCGTGGGGTAGGCTTAAAAATCCGCCCAAGCTGGCACTTGCTCTAATCGCAATAGCAATTATCATCTAAAAACAATTGATTGCCAGGAAGATCAATCTATGCGATGAACAACTTTTGGCTTGACCGAGGCAAGCTAAACCTATAGGTATCCATGAATCTGTTGCACCCTGGCATCTGCGAGGTTGGGTCTGAGAAAATCACCATTTGTTTCTTCAGTCAATTTGGAAAGCAAGAATGCAGAGTAACCATTCAGAAACACATTCTAAGAGCTCTGATTGCAAGACAGTGCAGAGTGCCTTAAAGATCCTCGCTACGGCTCCTGCCAAAAACAGACTGACACGCCTTCTTCCATTTCTTGGCCCCGCCTTTATTGCCAGCGTTGCCTATGTCGATCCGGGTAACTTTGCCACCAATATCCAGGCTGGGGCTCAATTCGGTTACATGCTGATCTGGGTTATCGTAGTCAGCAACCTGATGGCCATGCTCATTCAGACCCTGTCCGCAAAACTAGGACTTGTCACTGGGAAAAATCTTGCGGAACACTGTCGGGAACAGTTTCCCCGACCGGTTGTCCTGGTCATGTGGGGTCTGATGGAACTGGTGGCCATTGCAACTGACCTCGCAGAATTCCTGGGTGCTGCACTAGGATTTAACCTCCTTCTGGGTGTGCCACTCCTGGTGGGAGCACTTCTCACCGGAGTTGCCACCCTGCTGATTCTTGGACTTGAACGTTATGGATTCAGGCCACTGGAGGCAGTTATCTCTGGCATGGTAGGGATGATTGCCCTGTGCTATCTGGTGGAGACCATTCTCGACAAACCGGACTGGGGCCAGGTTTTTCACTCCACGGTTATTCCCCAGTTTGCAGGGCCGGAAAGCATTGTACTTGCGGCCGGAATTCTCGGAGCGACAGTCATGCCTCACGCCATATTTCTCCATTCTGCTCTCATGCAGGGTCGGATTGTGGTTAAGGAAAAAAGCCAGCTGCAGGGATTGTATCGATTTGAAATAATGGATATTGTTATCGCCATGGGCATTGCCAGTTTTGTCAATGCAGCGATGCTGATCATGGCAGCAGCTACATTCTATAAAACGGGACTTACCCATATTGCCACTATCGAAGAGGCATATCTAACGCTGGAGCCGCTTCTCGGCGCTGGGGCAAAATGGTTTTTCGGCCTGTCACTGCTTTTTGCCGGGTTGTCATCATCCACCGTGGGCACCAGTGCCGGACAGGTGATAATGCAGGGATTTTTGAAAACACATATCCCTGTTTTGGTGCGGCGACTGATCACTATGGTTCCGGCGATTTTGGTAATCTGGATCGGCCTGGACCCCACCCGCACCTTAGTGATGAGTCAGGTTGTCCTCAGTTTTGGGCTACCCTTTGCCGTCGTGCCTCTGGTTATATTCACCCGGAACAAAACTATTATGGGGGAGATGGTCAATAAGCCAGTGACCACAGCTCTGGCCGGGCTAATCGCATTTATCATTGTTACTCTTAACGTGTATCTTCTCTATCAACTTCTCAGTTAGCAGAGTTATATCATGTTCAAGCATATTCTCGTTCCGTTAGATGGGTCTCGGCTGGCTGAATCAGCACTGCCGGCAGCTGCCTATATAGCTGTTAAGCTGGCCTCCATGGTCACGCTTATTCATGTTATAGAAAACAATGCACCTCAAGAAGTCCATGGCCAGCCTCATCTGAGGACAGCTCAAGAAGCAGAGCTCTATCTGCAGGAAATACGCAAGCTCTGGTTTCCAAAAGTACAGCTTCTCGACTGCCATGTGCACACCGCGGAAGTAGCTGATGTTGCCCGCAGTATTGTCGACCATTCGGGTGAGCTGGACTACGATTTGATTGTCATGTGTTCCCACGGGCGGGGTAAGGCAAAGCAACTGTTTATGGGTAGCATAGCGCAAACAATTATCGGTCTCGGATCAATTCCCGTGCTGATCATCCACCCTGATGCGACCGGGGCACTTTCTGAATTTTCTTGCAGAACCATCTTAGTACCGCTGGATAACGACCCGGATCACGGTCAGGGACTTCCGGTTGCGAAGGAATTAGCAGGCAAGTTTGGAGCAGCACTCCATTTGAGCATGGTTGTTGAACTTTTCACTACCCTGTCAGGAGTTAGGGCTGTGACCAGCAGGCTGCTTCCAGGAACCACATCGAGACTACTGGAAATATCCGCCCGGAATGGAGAGAAATTCGTCCAACAACGCCTTAGCGAACTTCTGCGCCAAGGATACAATGCAAGTGCTGATGTACTTCGGGGAGACCCCGTCGGCGTCATTGTTAAATCGGCCCAGACCATTAAGGCTGATCTCATTGTCCTGGCAACCCATGGGAAATCGGGCATGGAGGGGTTCTTGGCCGGCAGCTTCAGCCACAAACTCTGCAGCCTCTGCACAACTCCGCTGCTGTTGATTCCAGTGGTAAGCGATCCCGCTTTATAACAGTCATAAGAAAACGATATGATGATCAGTTGGAGAGCACCGATGGAAAGGATGCCCTAAAAGACGAGGTCCTCAGCTGGCAAGAAGAACTAAAGCAGTATCCCTATGGAGGAGAAGCAAAGAACATCATTGTCGATATGATAAGACAATGACAATGTGAGGAAAGCGCCATGGGGCTTTGCCGCTAGCGCTTGCGCAGCTGCAAACTCAAGCTGGCAAGGTCTGTTCGCACAGCCTCCGGCAGGTCCCGATATGGCTGCATGACCGTGCCGGGGTAGCCCTCGGTGATAACCGCGAAAGTTCGCGCGAAGGTGAGGGTGTAGCGCGTCAGATCCGGCGGCGCGGGCTGCAGGGCCCTGCCGAAGGTGCTGAGTCCGCCGCCCTGTCCATGGCAAGTGGCGCAGGTCGTGTCCCAAATCTTCCGGGACTCGGGACCAATGGCTCCAGGCGTGGTCGCGCGCGCAAACATGGTGAAGCGCCCGTCCAGCTCATCCAGAAGGCTGTCTAGTTTCGCGCGATCGAAGAAGGTAAAATATGGCATGTCCGAACCCGGCACGCCTTTCAGGAGAATTGCATTGATGTATTCCCTGTCGGCGCGGATGGAAGACAGATCCTCGGCGGGAATCAAAAGCCGCCGCGCGGCCGGACCGTCTCCCAAGCCGTTCTGCCCATGGCAGGGCCGGCAACTCCCTGCATAGATAGTTTTGCCGTTGTCGTAGACCGTGCGCAGCTTGGTGTTGAAGGCCGCCAGGGCCTGGGGCTGTTGGACCGCTAGGGCCGCAATTTTGAGGGTACGGTTGGCCAGGGCCTGGGCACGCACTTCCGTGAGTGCGCTGTCTTGGATAAGCTGACGCGCCGACAGCATAGCTACAAGGACTACGGGCGACAGCAGGAGCACGCGCAGGCGGATGATGCCGAACACAGGCGCGCGGAACAGCCAGATCAGAGCCATGGCGGCCGATGTGCCGATGGTGACAGCCGCGAGTCCGGGTCCGCCGAGTGTGCCCTTGATCGTGACGAGCAGGGGAACCCCCACCACTACCTGAAACAGGACGGCTGCGAGAATCCAGCGGCCCAGGCGTTCGCTGCGCTCCGAATTGCCCGTGGCGGAAAAGACGAGATGGAAGATACCGCCGAAGACCACAGCCGCGCCCAGGATGTGCAGATAACGGAAGATCCAGTGCATCAGGTAGCCGCTGTCCGAGGCCGGGCCCTGTGAGGCCACCTGGGCCCAGAAGGCCGGCCGCTCCATGAGTGACAGCGCACCGGTGAAGATCGCCGGCACGGTAAGCAGGGCGCAAAGCCCGACTACGCCGAACAGCAAGTGCAACAAGGGCCGTGTGCCAAGCTTGTGCCCAAAAGCATCAATACTCAAAAAAGCCACAATGAGCAGCGGGATAACCGCCAACCAGGCATAGGCATAAAGCCCCGTGGCCGTGAAAAAGGCATCGGAATAATAGACCTGAATCACCAGCAGGGGGGCCACACCGAGAACCACGGCGAGACTCTTGAGACCCAGGTGCGACTCCACCACCTTCTTGTTCCAAGGTTGCTGTTCTGGATTACCCAAAAACCAAGCCTCCAGAAAAGAGTACAGGCCAATCATGGCCGTACCCAGCATGAGCAGCACGAAAAGCAGGTGCAACCCGAAGGTGACGAAAAGCATGCCGCGCAGCCAATGCTCCGGCAAAGGCAGCGCTAGGAACAGATCCTCCCAAGGCTTCATTGCTTCTTCTCCTTCTGTAACTGGGGTGCAGGCCGCGAGTCCTTGTTGGCCAAGGAATAGAGATAGGTGGACAAGGTCAGGCGCTCCTGCTCTGTACCGGAGAACGGCGTCATGAAGGGTACTAAGCTTTCCGTAATGGAGGTGATGGCATTGACCCCTTCCAGAGTACGCCCGGCGATGCGCTGGGTGATGTCGTTAACCCCGCCGATGGTGTGGCAAACTGCGCAGTTGGCGTCGAACAAGGCCTGGCCCGAGCGCGCCGCCGGGGCGGTGTCGGTACGGACCTCGCGCACCCAGTGCAATCCAGGGAGTGTACCCTCCTGTTCGGCGGCAAGGTTGTTTACGAGAGGAATCTGGTTGGCGTACATGTAACCGGGCAGCAGATAGGGCCCACGCACGAACTCGCGCACGCGTTCGAACTCGGAGATGAATCCGACGCTCAGAACCAGTGCGGGGATAACCAGGACCCGGCTCAGGGTGGCGCGTTTGGCCACGCCGGCCAGTGCGGCCAGAACGAGGACCAGCCCGGCTACCACGTTCAGCAGGATCACCAGCTCCGGCCGCTGGGAAAGAGCCGAGGTGGCCACCGCGAAGATCCAGTGAGTCAGATAGGTTTGCGGCACGCGGGAGAAGTAGACAACGCCTGCAGCAGCGGTCACGGCAGCGGCCGCGAGGAAGACAAACCCGCACAGGCGCAGTGCACGGCCCCGCTCCTCGGCCGGACCGTTAAAGGTCCAGGCCGTCCAGGTAAGCGCCACCAAGGCGCCGATACTTATGCCGCCCGCGATGCGCAGGAAGCATTGCGGCACAAAGGTCGGGTTGAAGTAGGCCTGGACGAAGCTCTGTCCCGAAGGCCAACCGCCCGGCGTGAGCATGAAGCCAAGGATACCGGAGATGAGGATACCGGAGAGCACGGCCATGACCACATAACCGCAACCCACGGCGAGAAGCAATCTCGGTCGGGTGTCCACGGTACGATCCCAGAGGGAATAATAGATGAGCAGAAGCACAACCTCCGCGGTGAAGGCACCCCACTCGATGAACCAGGGCCAGAAGAACAGATGGATGAGTGAGCCGATGCCGCCGGGGGCCAGGGCTCCGGTGATGAACCAGATGCCCACGCCTGTGACCGCACCCACCGAGGTCGTGGTCATAACCAACGGGCCGAGCATCGAGCGACCGAGTCTAGTCCAGAAGGTACCCCGCCCAGCCGCACCAAGGGCCTGGAAAAGCACAACCATGGTTATTGCGCCAATGGCTAGCCCGTGACTGATGAGCACATGCAACACTGCGTCAAGGGCTATGGTCATACCATCGCCCAGCCCAGGAATGTGCAGAATGGGGAAGTTCATACCGTTCTGCCTCCTATTTTGCTTCGTCGATAGACTTCGGCTTACTCGGTTTTGTGCCGGGGAAATGCGGCCGGGGCTTGTCGTGGACGAACGCAGCGACGTCCAGTGCCTGCTCCGGGGTCAGATTGGGCGAGGCCTTGGGCATGAAACGCCAGACGAAGGCCGCGAAGGTTTCCACCCGGTTCATGCCCGCGCCGCTGTTGTATGAGCCGTTGCCCCATACGGCCGGGGCGATGGGTGTGCCAAGCCCGTCACCGCCGTGGCAGCGGGCGCAGACGTCCTTATACACCGGATCTCCTTTGGCGGCGTCAGGCTTGAGATTCTTGTCCATCTGCGGCAGGCCGATCCAAGGCACTTCCGCATAAATGGGGATTCCCTTAGAGATCCACTGGAAATAGGCGGTCAGTGCCTGCATTGTCTCACTGTCGGCCGGAGGCGCGGTGCCGTTCATGCTGCGCTGGAAGCAGTCCATGGTACGAAGGGTCAGGTCGGTCGAGAAATCGGAACGGCTGCGGTATTGCGGGTATACGGCGGCCACGCCTACCAGGGAGATAGTGTCCTTGCTGCGACCGCCTTCGAAGTGGCAGTTGGTGCAAGCCAAGTTGTTGCCCACGTATTCGCCGGCGTATTTCTTGGTCTCGGTCATGATCTTGAAGCCGAGCAGCACCGCGTCTCTGTTCTCGGCAGGGGCATCCTCCAGGGCCGGAGGATTGAAGACTACGTCAAGAGGTTTGACGATGCCTTGGACTGATCCCCCGGTCAGTGTAATGGGTCGGTTCGCCGTGCCTGAAACGTTGAAGAAGAACACGAGCCATGCGGCGATGCACAGCAAAATCACCGTCAAGGCAAGGGCGAAATACAATTTCCCATGTTTCATAAGAGAGGCTCCGACAAAGTGTTGAGGTGATAAGAAAGGGCTTCTTCAGTGTACCCCAAAAACACATCCCAGCGAAGAGCCACCCGACCCGATGCTTCAAGCCTACCCTTTTAAAGCAGCTTTAGCAATAATTTTAGTGCCAACAGCAATAACAGGAATTAGTTCAAAACTAACCAAAGATCTTTTCAAAAATTTGTTTCTTTTTCTGCATCTGAAGACAATATGCGCTTCAACAGTCACACTCAGGTTGCTTGATTCTCTCCTCCTTTCAGTGACCGTACAAGAAAGTAACAAATTTTCCGGAAACACAATCATAACTCAATCCAATCTTTAGCCTAACAATCTTCTTGGATAGTGAATGGTCTTCGACGTGGCAATTCTCAAAAACTTCGAGATATGTCTTGCGCAATCGAACCGTGATCTTTCGGCTTTGCAGCCGGAGTGATCATGCCCCTCACTCTCACCTTACTAGGAGATTTCGTTATGAAAAAAGTTGTGCTTTTTGCGGTATTCCTGATGTTATGTTCCTCGGCGGCGATGGCAGACACCCTGCAGCTCTTGACCTGGAAAGGCTACGCGCCCAAGGAGCTGGTCGACAAATTCGAGAAGGAGACCGGCATCAAGGTCGAAGCTACCTTTTCCAATAACGAGGAAATGATTGCCAAGCTTCGGGCGACCCGCGGTGCCGGTTTCGATCTGGTCCAGCCGAGTCAAGACCGGATTTCCTCGGTGCAGAAGGAATTCAAGATCTATCAACCCATCGACTACAAAAAGATCGATGTTGGTCAAATCGTTCCCTCAATGCTTGAGGCGGTTAAAAAGAACACTTTGGTCGAAGGCAAATCCTATGCGGTGCCTTTCTGCTGGGGAACCTCAGGCCTAGTGGTCAACGGTGCCCAGGTCAAAGGAGCCACCTCTTGGAAGGCGCTCATCGACCCGCAATACAAAGGGAGGATTAGCTATCGCCTGAAACGCCCGGCCTTGATTGGTCTCGGTTTCGCGCTTGGTTTTGACCCCTTCGCCCTCTATGCCGACGAGAAGGGTTACGCGGCAATGCTTGCCAAGATCGAGGAGGAGCTGATAAAGGCCAAGCCTCTTGTCAAAAACTACTGGGCCAATGGCGACCAGTTGCTCGAATCGGTACGTGCCGGCGAAGTCACCGTCGCCGAGGCCTGGGACAACGGCGCTTGGAAACTGCACGACGGAAACAAGGATATCGATTTCGTCGCTCCCGTCGAAGGTGCCCTCGGCTGGATCGACACCTTTGCCATTCCGGCTAAGGCCAAGAATCTCGATGCCGCCTATAAGTGGATAAATTTTATAATGAAGCCGGAAAACAGTGCGGTATTCACTAACGCCGAGAAGACCGCGACCGCCGCAAAGGGTGCCGGTAAATTCATTGATCCGGCTTTCCAGGCCAATTTCGATCGTTCTTATCCCCAGACGGTCATCGACAAGATCAAATGGTATCCACCGGTCCCAGCCAAGCTGGAAGCGCTGGAAGGCAAGGTACTGGATAAGATCAAGGCCGCCAACTAACCCCGGCAAGCGGGATAAGTACCTTGACGAAATTCGTTTATATAAACCAAGAAACGAATTTCTAAGGTACTAAAAACTCCTCTGCATCCGGGGCCTGTTTGGCCTCGGATGCTCTCTCTCCTATCATGGAAGCCGATCTTATCGTCACCTGTCTCAACAAAGAGTTCGGCTCTTTTCGCGCCGTCGAAGAAGTGTCGTTTTCAGTTGCCAAAGGAGAATTTTTCTCCATCCTCGGTCCGTCAGGCTGCGGTAAGACGACACTGTTGCGGATGATCGCCGGTTTCGAGGAGCCGAGCAGCGGCGATCTTTTGATCGGCGGCCGCAGTATGCGCGGGATCACCCCCGACAAACGTCCGGTTAATCTGGTGTTCCAGCACCTGGCCCTCTTCCCGATGATGAACGTGGCGGAAAACATTGCCTTCGGCCTGAAGCGGCGGCGAGTGGCGGCAGCGGAAATCCGTAGGCGGACAGACGAAGTCCTCGAACGTGTCGAGCTCCCCGGATTTGGCGACAAACGCATCCATCAACTCTCCGGCGGTCAAAAACAGCGGGTTGCCATTGCCCGCTGCCTAGTGCTGGACCCCTCGGTATTGCTCCTTGATGAACCGCTCGGCGCCCTTGATCTCAAACTGCGCCAGCAGATGAAGGTGGAACTTAAGAAACTCCAGGCCAAGGTTGGAACCACCTTTATCTACATCACCCACGACCAATCGGAGGCCCTGGTCATGTCCGACCGGGTTGCCGTTATGAACCGCGGCCGATTTGAGCAGATAGGCAGTCCGCAACAACTTTACAATGATCCCACGACTCCTTTCGTTGCCGGTTTCGTGGGCGACAGCAACCTTTGGACGGGTGTCGTTGTGGAAAAGGATGGAGAGGCAGTGAAGGTCCTCACCGATGAAGGTTTTGTTTTTCACTGTCGGCAGCGTGGCGGAAGTGGACGCAGCCGGGTCACCCTTTTTTTACGCCCCGAAGCGATGATCATCGAACCGATCGACCGGGCGGGGCTCAATATTTTCCAGGTGACGGTCAAGTCCATCCTCTTTGATGGCGCCAACAGCAGGTTATTGACTGCCACCGCTGCCGGCCACGAACTCCTGGTTGCTCTGCCCCAGAATCGTGCCTTCGACCATATCGCTCCGGCAACCGAGATCACCCTCGGCTGGCATCCCAAAACCGGAATCGCCTTTGAACTTCTGGACCAACCATGAAACGCTCCGGGATGTTTTGGATATTCATAACCCCGGTGCTGCTCTGGTTGGTTCTCCTCATCTTTCTGCCGCACCTGGATCTGCTGCTCCTCAGTTTTCGCGGCGACGCTTCCTGGACCCTCGACAACTACCGCAATTTTTTCACCGAGCCGATCTACTGGCTGACCTTTGTCCGCACCGCCCTCTATTCGATCATAACCACCCTGCTTACCCTGATTCTGGCGCTGCCCGTGGCCTTGTATGTCACAAAAATCGCCAAGCCGGGCCTACGGGGTTTTCTGATGGTGTTGCTCATGCTGCCGTTCTGGGTGAGCGAACTGGTGCGTATCTACGGTTGGATGATTCTTTTGCGGGAGTCTGGGGTACTGAACTATTTCCTCCAGAGTCTCGGACTTACCAATCAACCTGTGGAGATGCTCTACAATGATGCGACGATGATCATGGGCTTGGTCTACACCTCGATGCTTTTTATGGTTATACCCTTGGTGTCGGTTATGGACAGCCTGGACAACAGCCTCATTGAAGCCGCCTGCGACCTCGGGGCAAGCAAAATATGCATCTGGCGGACGATCATCATCCCCCACTGCAAACCGGGTATTGTTTCCGGCTCAATCGTTGTGTTCATGCTGGTGCTCGGCAACTACCTGACCCCCAACCTGATGGGCGGTAAGAATTCCCTGTGGTTTACCGAGCAGATCTACAACCAGTTCATCGCCAGCTTCAACTGGAACCAGGGGGCGGCCTTCGGCTTTCTTCTCCTGGTCCTCAGCTCGGCAATCATCTGGCTCGGACTGAAGCTGACCGGGCAACGGCTTGGGGAGTTATCATCATGATCAGGTCTCTGCCCCGGTCACGGGCCTACGACAGATCGTTCACCCTGTTTATGGTTCTCTACTTTCTCTTTTTATTCGCCCCGTTGCTGGTGACTTGTGTACTGGCCTTCAACAATTCCGACTTCCCTTCATTACCTTGGCACGGCTTCACGCTCGATTGGTTTTTCTCAGAGGGACCAAAGCGAGTGGGTATTTTTGCCGATGGAGAGAACCTGCGGGCCATCAGGACGAGTTTCCAGACCGCCGTCTGCGTCTCGATCCTCTGTGTAATTGTGGGGGTATGCGCCGCCTTCTTGTTTGAACAGGAAAATTTCTGGGGCAAGGAACTGCTCTATTTCCTGATGCTTGCCCCTTTAGTGATTCCGGGAGTGATCCTTGGAATTTCTCTTCTTCTTGGGGCAAACAGCATTGGGGTCTTTTTTGAAGACGAGTTCGGCCTTGATCTGGAAATCTTTCGTCCGAGTTTTTGGCTGGTGGTATTTGGCCAGTTTTCCTTTATCACCACCTTTGTCACCCTGGTGATATCGGCCAGGCTGCGCAAATTCGACCGTAGCTTGGAGGAGGCGGCTCTTAATCTCGGTGCCGGCCCTTTCGAGGTTATTGTTCACGTCACCCTGCCCTATCTGCGCAGTTCGATCATTGCCGCCGGGGCCGTGTCTTTTCTGATGAGCTTTGAAAATTTCAATACCACCCTCTTTCTCGTTGGTGCCCGTCCGACCCTGCCAATCAACCTCTACCTGCAGGTGAGGGATGGCTCCACCCCGGTGATCAACGCGATTTCTCTGCTCCTTATCGTCGGCACGTTTTTGCTGGCCCTTGTCAATTTCTTTTACAATCATAACAAAAACCAAATGGTTTGACTGTAGATATACTTGTACAGCAAGTGTATCCAAGCGGGATCCACTTTGAATTGCACTCCCTATTCTCATCATTCAAGGAACTCGGCGAAGATGGACAACATCACATGTGATTTACTGAATACAATAATTGAACAACAAAATATCAAGGTACATTTCCAACCGATCATTCATCTGCAAACGCAACAGATCTATGGATATGAAGGTCTGGTTCGCGGTCCGGTAAATACCGTGCTCCATTCTCCGACAAGACTTTTTGAGGCGGCAACCTGGGCGGGTCGTTTGACGGAACTCGATTTTCTTTGCCGTAAAACAGTGATCAATCGGTTCGCCCAGATGGAGTTGCCCGGCAGGCTGTTCATCAATGTCGATCCATACAGTCTGATGAATGAGCACTTCCGCGAAGGCGAAACGCTGCGTTATATTGAAGAGGCTGGACTGAAATCCAGCCAGGTCATCATTGAATTGACGGAAACCCATATTGTGGAGGATGTCCAGATGATGCAGCAGGCCATGACGCATTACCGGGACATGGGTTTCAGGGTTGCTCTCGATGATCTTGGCGCCGGCTATTCCGGATTGAAACTCTGGTCGGAGATCCATCCCGACATCGTCAAAATCGACCGGCATTTCATACATGGCATAGACGAAGACCGGACCAAGCAGCAATTTGTTAAAGCCATTCTCAGTACCGCAACCTTGCTAGGATGTAGAGTAATCACCGAAGGAGTCGAAACCGCCAAAGAATATGCAACATTACGAATATTAGGAGTAGAAATGGTGCAGGGGTATTATTTTTCTCGCCCCGTGGAGATACCACCGCTCGTTATTTCTCCAAAATTATTCAGAAAAGAAACCCGTGATAACGCGGCAGAGGTCGAATCGCCGACTGTAGAGATCCTCCTCAAGCCGGCAATATCGGTACAGGCCGATACAAAGGTTATGCAGGTCGGCGATCTCTTTACAGCCATGCCTGAAGAAAAATCCATCGTGATTCTTCATGACAGTGAGGTCCTCGGTATGGTCTTACGAAAGGATTTTATGAATCTTTATGCGAGCCTCTACGGGAGGGCAATCTACGATAAGCAACCGATCTTTCGTTTCATGAATCGCAACGTCATGCAGGTGGAAAAGGGTTTACCTTTGGAAAAAGCCAGCTTCCGATTGACTACTTCTCTTGATATTCACACCGATGAATTCATCATCCTGGATGGCTGTTCGCTCGCCGGGAAAGGACGGATTCTCGATTTGCTTCATGAAATCACCAAACTGCAGATCACTCGGGCCCGCTACGCCAATCCGTTGACGTTGTTGCCGGGGAATGTTCCCATCCAGCAAGAGCTGCAGAAGCTTTTCAGAGAATCCGTCACCTTTGCCGTCTGCTATTTTGATCTCGACAACTTTAAACCATTCAATGATTTTTTCGGATTCAGTCGCGGCGATAAGGTATTGCGATTGGTTTCCGAACTGTTAGTTGCCAATGTCAACGGTCAAGATGACTTTATCGGTCACATAGGAGGAGATGATTTCGTGGTCATTTTCAGGACTGACGCCTGGCAGGCCATCATTAAGCGTATCCTGCAGCAGTTCGACAACAGTATCGGCGGTTTTTACAAGGACCATATCGGCAGCGTTATCACAGTCGCCGACCGGGAAGGTAAGGAGAGGCAATATCCGCGAATGACCCTGTCAGTCGGGGCTGTAGTCGTCAAACCATCGGATTGGCAATGCCAGATAGACCTTTCCGAGGCGGCGGCTATTGCCAAGCACCATGCCAAATCCATTATGGGAAGTTCTCTTTTTATCTACGAAGTGGAACCCACTTTGCCAAAGGACATTTTCGCCGCTGAATCATCCACTTCTGCATTGGCCGATTAATTGCCGCCATCGCATCATTTCACAGTTATGTGAAATGATGCTCAAGAAATGAAGGAAGAGCCAATTGGTAATCGGTAGACATCAAAAAAGGAAGTATATGCTCCAAAAGTTAACTATATTTTCAAATCCAGTCTTTCGGCCAATGCACTGGCTTTATCTTAGAAGTTTCGGCCGTATTCAGCTTACAATTCGAAGCCGAATTTGGTTATTGAATTGTGTCGCCATAGCAGCACTTGCCGCAATAATCGTCTTCAGTTTATTTCAGACGCAACTGACACAGAGTTCCATTGAAGATATTATTCAAAACAGTTTCCCCGGTGTATTACTGGTCACCGATATGGAATCCACTCTTCATCGACTGCAGGCCGATGCTGCCGGAATGGCAATAGAATCTGATAAAAACCAGCTGATGAAGGAGCAAGCACACGTCGATCAGGCCCACAAAGATGTCATGCTGATGCTGGATAAATGCTCAATCCTCTTGATTTCCGACAAACAACAGGGGTTGCTTTTGGAACTCAGAGATAGTTTGAAGGGCTACTTTAAGGCATTAGAAAGCCTTAGCAAAATGGCTGTTACCGGAAATCAAGAAATCGCTATGGCGGTGTTGGCTGGTTCGGTGAAACCCTCCCTCGTTGAGGTTCAGCAAGTGGCAGATACTTTGCGGATCGAAGCTGAGCGTAACCAGGACGCTGCAACTCTGAACCTCAAAATGGGTATGCGGCATGCTGCCATACGCTTTATCGTTGTGGGGATACTGACATCTATTTTATTGTTAAATATCGGAATGATACTGCAGCGACGAATTCTTCGTCCACTCTGCCAAATGAATGCAACTATCCAGAAAATAACACAAGATCTTGATTTTACGCAGAGAGTCCCTCATCAAGGTAATGATGAACTAGGGCGCTCAATAGCTGCCATCAATCAACTGCTTGCCACTTTACAAGAATGCCTCACCGAGATGATTGCAGTGATACATAAAAGCATTCAAGCGACAGAAATAGTGCGCGAGGATGCCAATATCGTTGAAGGTATTGCTGCATCAGGCACGATTGCCGCAACGAATATACATGTTACAGCTGTGAACCTTGCAGAGCATATCCGGAAGATTGCCCGGCATAGTATGGATGCGGCCGACATTGCACAGCATTCTGGTCTAATTGCCACTGAAAATGCCGAAATAATCCGATCGGGAGTAGCCGAGATTGACGGCGTGGAGGGCATTGTCAAGCAGGCCGCTGATCGTATTTTTGCATTGGTTGATGCTTGTCAGAAAATTGGAGGGGTCGTAGAGAATGTGCAAAATATTACAAAACAGACAAAACTACTCGCACTCAACGCCCACATTGAAGCGGCTCGAGCCGGTTCACTCGGCCGTGGGTTTGCAATTGTCGCAGGCGAGGTGAAGAACCTGGCAGTAGCAACGGAAGAAGCAGCGCAAGAGATTGGCAGGCGTGTCGTTGATATGGAGATTATTTCGACGGAATCGGCAGATGCAATAAATCGGATGATCGATCATGTGAATGTCAGCATCTCAGCCACACGTCCGGCTGGAGAGGCCGTAGCCCAGATAGAACGAGAAACTATAAAAGTACTTAACGTTGTTGCAGAGATTTCCGACGCTATCAAGGCAGGCGACCAGTCAGGGGACGAAATCATTCATCTCTCAAACTCCATTACCGGATTATTGCAAAACGCCCAATCGGCAGCCCATCGGACTACCGACTCTGCTGATCACATCCAAGCTATCGCTCAACACCTCACAGGAATTATTGAGCGTTTTCGTATTGTCCCTGCATCCGATTTTAGGACACTAAAAAATTGAATAAAAACTATGGCAGAGGAGCAATCAACCGAACCGACCGGTGACGTAATCTTCCGTGTCCTTATTATCCGGGTTTAAGAAGATTTTACTAGTCGCCCCGAACTCCACCAGTTTACCCATATACATATAGGCGGTGTAGTCGGAAACTCTGGCCGCTTGCTGCATATTATGGGTAACGATGATGATCGTGATCTTTTCCTTGATAACCCCGATGAGTTCTTCTATTTTCGAACTCGCTATCGGATCAAGGGCTGAACAGGGTTCATCCATAAGGAGGACATCGGGTTCCACGGCCAAGGCCCTGGCAATGCAGAGTCGCTGCTGCTGGCCTCCGGACAGTGCCGTGCCGGGGTAATGAAGTTTATCCTTTACCTCGTCCCAGAGGGCGGCATCCTGCAGGGCCTTGGAAACCCTCCCGGCAATTTCATCTTGGCTGTATCCACCATACAAGCGCAAGCCATAGGCAATATTATCGAAGATGCTCATGGGGAAGGGGGTTGGTTTCTGAAAGATCATTCCCACTTTGCGGCGAAGATGCAGCGCCGGGATGGCCGGATCAAGGATATTGATCCCGTCCATCCAGATTTCGCCCTCGGCCCGGAACCCTTTATAAAGTTCGAACATTCTATTGTAGGTTCGGATATGGGTGGATTTGCCGCAGCCGGACGGGCCTATGAATGCCGTCACCCGCTTGTCGGCTATATCCAACGTATTATCAAACAGGGCCTGCTTATCGCTGTAAAAAAAATTGAGATTACGGATGGAAAGTTTGATCTCGCCCATTTCCTGTTTTTTATGTGGTCCCAATTCCATCCCCTCGTTTTCTCTCTTCATTTCTATTTTCTTTCGGAATTTTGCCTGTTTGTCCATGATCATATTCAAGACGTTCTCCCCTTGGTGCGCAGGACCATTCTCGTGAAGATATTCACGGCCAGGACTGTCATAGTGATAAGGAAGGCTGCTCCCCAGGCCATCCTGTGCCAATCATCATAGGGACTCATGGCATAATTGAAGAGGACCACGGTTAGATTGGCCATCGGTTCATTCATGCCATGCATCCAATACGGGCTGTTCAGGGCGGTAAAGAGGAGCGGCGCTGTTTCTCCGGCGACCCTGGCGACCGCCAGCATGACTCCGGTCAAAATGCCGGAAGACGCCGAACGGTAGATAACATTTATTGTCATCTTCCAGTAAGGCGATCCAAGCGCCAAAGCTGCCTCGCGAATCTCCGCCGGCACCAGCAGGAGCATTTCCTCGGTTGTTCGACTGACCACCGGCAGCATGATGATTGCAAGAGAAATGGCCCCCGCCCAGCCGGAAAACTGATGCATCGGTTTAACGAGAATCAGATAGACAAAGACGCCGATGACAATCGAAGGGGCGGAAACCAGAATATCGGCAAGAAAACGAAGAACATTGCCAAATTTATTGTTCTTGCCGAACTCGGCGAGATAAGTTCCCGACATCATCCCAAAAGGGACGGCAATGCAGGTGGCAACACCCGTCATCAGGAGGGTTCCAACGATGGCGTTGACCAGTCCTCCACCCTTGACACCGGGAGGCGTCGGCAGTTTGCTGAAAAAGTCCCAGTTGATGGCGGCAAAGCCCTTCCAGGCTACATCGCCCAAGATCCAGGTCAACATAAACAGTCCGGCAACTGCGGCAAGACTCGATAGGGTCAGGACTATGGAATTAGTGAGTTTTCTTCGGGTGAGTCGGGTCATTATGCCCTCCCTGCCTGACTGCGGCGAAGCCAGTACTGCGCCAGGCTCAGTATAATCAGGGTGATCAAAAACAGCACCAATCCCAATTCGATTAAAGAGGAGAGATAAACCGTGCCATCCGCCTCGGTAAATTCGTTGGCAAGAGTCGAGGCAATCGAGTTGCCCGGGGAGAATAAAGACCAGGAGAGATGGTAGGCATTGCCGATAACAAAGGTTACCGCCATGGTCTCGCCCAGCGCTCGTCCCATGCCGAGAAAGATGGCCCCGGCAATACCCTTTCTGCCGTAGGGAATCATGATATCCCTGACCACCTCCCAGGTAGTGCCGCCAAGGCCGTAAGCGGCCTCCTTCAAAGGTTGCGGTACCATTAAAAACACATCCCGGGCCACCGAGGAGATAAAGGGAATGATCATGAGGGTCAGAACAAGACTGGCAGTCAACATGCCGATGCCCATGGAGGGACCTGAAAACAGCGGAAGAAATCCAAGAGTGGTTTTCAGAAAAGGCTGGACATAATCGGCCATCAAAGGTCCCAGCACAAATAATCCCCACATGCCGTAAACGATGGAGGGTATTGCCGCCAACAGTTCAATAGCAGTGCCGAAGGGTGCCCGCAACCAATGGGGTGCCAGTTCCGCCAGAAACAAGGCAATCCCCAGGCTGATTGGGATAGCAAACAACAAGGCAAGAAAGGTGGAAAGCAGAGTGCCGACAATCGGGATCAAAGCTCCGAAATTATCCTTAACGGGATTCCAGGATGTGTTGAAAAGAAAAGAAAAACCGAATTTTTCAAGAGAAGGCTGAGATTGGTTCCAAAGTACCAGAAGGATCGCAACAAAGATCACAGCAATACCTGAAGCAAAAGAGGCAGTCAGGCCACGGAAAATAAGGTCACCCCAGATTTTGGTTTGTTTCATCTTCATAAGTTGGCAGTAATTCCAGGCCTGAACTTGGGATTTATGTGTTGATTATTGCCAGATTGCTTTGCCTTCCTTATCCTTCAGATCTTTCTGCCAGGTCATCTCCACCATTTTCACGACCTCGGCCGGCATCGGCACATAGTCGAGAGCCAAAGCGGCCTTGCCGCCATGTTGATAACTCCAGGCAAAAAACTTCAAAACCTCTTTCGCCTGAGTTGCATTATCCTGGGTCTTATAAAGAAGTATGAAAGAGGCTCCGGTGATCGGCCATGAGTTTGCACCCGGTTGATCGGTCAGGACCATGTAATATCCTTCTGCATGGGCCCAATCGGCACCGGAGGCGGCTGCCTGGAAATTTTCGGCGGTGGGCGCGACATATTTTCCATCGTGGTTCTTCAGCATCACCGAAGTCATCTTGTTCTGCAGGGCGTAGGCATACTCGACATACCCGATGGCACCGTCAACCTTATCGACGAAAGCGGCAACGCCCTCATTGCCTTTTCCGCCAAGACCGACAGGCCATTCAACCGATGTCTTGCTGCCGACTTTTTCGCTCCACTCTTTGCTCAACTTTGTCAAATAATTGGTGAAGATCCAGGTAGTTCCAGAGCCATCGGCGCGATGGACAACGGTGATGTCCTCAGCGGGAAGGGATAAACCAGAGTTTTCGGCCACAATCTTGGGGTCGTTCCATTTGCTGATCTTCCCCATAAAGATATCGGCAAGGATATCGCCCGACAACTTCATCTGACCGGATGCAATCCCTTTGATGTGGACTACCGGAACGACACCACCCATAATCATCGGAAACTGCATCAGGCCGGCTTCGTTCAGTTCTTTTGGTTCAAGGGGGGCATCCGATGCTCCGAAATCGACAGTTTTTGCCTTGATCTGCTTGATGCCGCCACCCGATCCGATGGACTGATAATTCAGGCGAACACCGGTTTCCTGATTGTAATCGTAGGCCCATTTGCCATAGGCGGGATACGGGAAAGTTGCCCCCGCTCCGGTGATGGTGGTTTCTGCCTGGCAGGGGCCGGAAAATACGGCAACTGCCGCAGCGGTTAGAAAAAGTGTGCTGATGATTCTCATTTTTTGCATTTTACTATTCTCCTTTGAGGAATAATGATTGTGCTTGAAGGAACCGTTACGATTCGAAGCACATACGAAGACAAGGCCAATTTATGCAGTCTGTATTAGAAAATTGTTAGAAACAGGTTAATATTTCAATTGTGGGCAATCGTCGCTTACTGGGCCCGGGTGATGGTCCCCTCAACAAGATAGATGACTTCTTCCGCGATGTTCACGGCTCGATCGGCAATGCGCTCAAGATGGCGACCGAGGAGAAACGTGTTGATATGGTAACCGGGGTGTTCCGGGTCATTTTTAATTCTAATTTTTATGTCTTCGTAGCAGCGGTCTTTCAAGGCATCGACCTCGTCATCATCGACAAAGAGTGACCTGGCGAGCGCAGCGTCGCCCCCAATCAAGGCATCGATGCTTTTCTTCAGCATGAGCACCGCTTTCTCACTCATTTTTGAGAAATCGTAGGAAACCGCCCCGGCATGTTTGAATTTCGAGATATTCTGCACACGTCTGGCGATGTTCACGGCGATATCGGCGATTCTCTCCAACTCACTATTGATCTTGATGACGGTAATCAAAAACCTGAGATCCTTGGCGACCGGCTGGTGAAGCGCAAGGATCTTCAGGCAGTCCTCCTCTATCTCTATCTCCAGATCGTCCACTTCATAGTCGGAGAGAATGAGGGCCTGAATCATCTCCCGGTCTTTGCTCTCAATTATCTGTGCCGCTTTGCGGACACGCTCTTCAACCATGGCGCTCATTGTCAGCAGTTTTTTATTGAGCTTGGTAAGTTCGTGGTGGAAGGTGAAGTGATGTTCCATTATGCAAAAATTCCTTGATCGGTTAGGGTTGATATTTGCTGCAGGACAAAAGTGGCGCATTCCAGAGCTGCATGAGAAGATAGATGAGAATTGTTTGTAAATGATTAGGGAAATATTAATATTCAATTAAATTGCTGGGAGGGGATTGCGGTCAGGTGAAAAATGGTACACGATACAGGCGGAGTACACAAAGCACGCTGTATCTCACAGCAGCTCCGGAAATAACCAGTTGGAACGAGAGTTCCCATTATCTGAAAACTCCCGCGATGTTGGTGCTATCCAGCAAATCGAAGCTGCAAGTTTTGGCATTCTTTGCCGACATACCGGTCAGAACCGGCAAGCTGCTATTTGCGAATATCGCATTCCTCGTTCAGCCCGCTCAACCATCTCCTGGGCTTCGACGCAGAGGGTTGCAGTCGGCTGTATTTCAAGACGTTTCAGGCCAATTCTTTCACCGGTCATTTCACAATAGCCATAGGTGCCATCCTTAATCCTGTCCAATGCTTTATCAATCATCACGATTTGTCCTCGGTGCCTTTTCATCCCTTCAAGCTCAACGTGAATTTCTGTTTGTGCCGAGGCGACATCATAAAGATCAGGAACTCCAAAACAGGTTTCTTTCAGGTCATTTTTCGCCGAAAGAGAAACACCAATCAACTCATGTCGCCATTGCCGCAGTATCTTCTCAAAATAGGCCAACTGGGCTGGTGTCAAATATTCTTCATTCTCGATAGAGGAATAATCTGTGATCTTAGCTAGTTCGTTATTCTGCATGGTGAACCTCCAATAAATATTTTTTTTACTTGAGCCAGACTTCAACCCGGCGGTTCTTTTCCTTGCCGGAGGTGGACAGATTTGTTGCAACCGGAAGCTCCTCACCGGCACTTGCTATTTGTTGGACGACAATACCCCTGGAACGAAGTTGTACGGCCACTGTTTCGGCTCTAAATTTCGCCAGTTTCAAGTTCACATCGTAGTCACCGGCGTTGTCGGCAAAACCGGCCAGAATAATTTTCCGATCAAGTCTCTCTTTGAGAAAATCAACAACCCTGGTCAGGTCACGTTCACCTCTATTGTCGAGCGTCACCTTGCCGGTGTTGAAGCGAAAATTGAGGGAAAGACGCTGAGCGTTATCAGTGGCTTTGAGATAATCCTGGACCATTGCGATGTTTTTTATTTGGGCCTGATCAATTTTTTCGCTATAAAATGTTTTGATGTTCATGTCCACAAAATCGATTTTATTGGTTATTTCTTGTCCCTGCCGGGAATGTACATATTCAATAAAATCTCGCACATGATTGTTCTTCGGATAGGTTGCCGTGTACAAGTACAAACGCCTGGCAATCGGATAATCCTCGGTGGCAACGGTAAAGAAGCTCGGGAAAATAGGTTTGGCGCCGGTGTCGGCTACGGCTATTGCCTTCGCTTTGTCAATACTTGGCAAACTGGTAAATCCTATGCCGAAGGGATCGCGGGAAACCTGTTCCGACAGCTCCGGATTCGATTCAAACCTTTTAATGCCTTGCTTCAGCTCCAATTTATCGAGGACAATGGATTTGAAAGTATCGTAGGTTCCCGAATTATCATCTCTTGCATAAACCGTTATCTCTCCTGGTACTCCTCCCACTTGGGACCAGTTGGTGGTTTTACCGGAGAAGATGTCAGCAAGCTGCTGCATGTTCAACGTATCGATTTTGTTACCCTTGTTGACAATAACTGCAATGCCGTCAAGGGCAATGACATGTTCATTAGTTGGGGCGGTCATTTCACCGAATTTGTTGAGTTCGACAACCTCCTTTTCCTTTATTTTCCGGGATGCCATGCCGATTTCGCATTGTTCCTCCGCGAGACCTTTAAAGCCGGTGGTCGAGCCATGGGCATGAATCTCCACCACCTTGATGGAATCTTTGAATTTTGCCTTGATAACGACCTCATTGGCTTGTTTCCCAGGTAGCTGTTCGACCTTTTCAGCCCCAAGTATGGTGGTCAGGTAGCCGCTGATCAGTGCAGGGGCAAGCTTTGCCCCTATAGTATTTGAGCCGTGCAGGCGAAGGATAGTTTCTTCGGGAAGGCTTTCTTTCCCCTCAGTTTTTACCAGAGGTCCGATGGAAATCGATTGGTTGGTCGCCGCAGGCTTGGCAGTTGGCTGTTCAGCGACAGCTGATGCTTGCGTAGTTTTTGGGGAGGTGACGGCAAAAGCCGGGACGGGTAATCTGTCGATGAAATTTAAAACCAGCATAAGAACCGCTATGGCGCAAATCGGCAGGATAGTGGTCAAGGCCAGGAGGGTTCGTTTTCTCCTTACCGGTATCTTGGTGGGAGTCTGCCCGATTGGATTGTCAGATTGCTGCATAATATTACCTGACCGTTCAGAAGCCTCTGTCTCGGATGTGGAGTTTTCGACGCGGGCGGCAGCCTCAATAAGGAGAGAGCGATAATCCTTGTCGATATTCGGCAACGGCAGTTTCTTTATTTTCACCTCTCTGAACGAGCCTTTTTTCCAGGAAAGGATCTGACATAAGGCGTCAATTCCCAGGAGCCTGTCCTGAGAGGAAAAAATTATTTTGCCTTGATCGATGAAAATCAACCCTTTCTCGCCCTGCTGGGTAACGCGGATGGCCTTGGTAGAGTTTTTCATGCAGATCAACTGGATATAGTCTTCCAGACTGATATCACTCAGGACACCAAAAAAACCTGTATCACCTACGTCTGTTGTTTTCATTTTATTGTCACGGTTCAGTGGGAGATGGAAAGATTGTTTATGATTACTTTGTGCAACCTTTCGATCATTTTTAAAAAAGAAAGATTAAACAGGAATGAGATTTTCATTAAGCTTCTGTTGCCCGGCACCTTCTATTTGATATCTGGTCAGAGAATATTGCTGGCCAGTTCCGCCAACTCCGAACGTTCACCTTTACGCAGGTCAATGTGGGCATAAATTTTCTGCCCCTGCATTTTGTCGATGAGGGTGCGAAGGCCGTTTGAATGGATACCCAGATAGGGATGGTCGATCTGGTTGATGTCCCCAGTCAAGACAATTTTTGTACCCTCCCCTGCCCGGGTGATGATGGTCTTGACCTCATGGGGAGTAAGGTTCTGCGCCTCATCGACGATCATGAACATCTTCACTAGGCTGCGCCCGCGGATATAGGCGAGGGGTTCGATAGCCAGCTTGTCTCCCTCCAGCATTACTCGCAACCGTTGAAACATTTCGCTCTTTTCTGGAAACTGCCCGCTGATGACGGCGAGATTGTCATAAAGCGGTTGCATAGAGGGCTTAATTTTTGCGGCAATATCTCCCGGAAGAAAGCCGAGATCCTTGTTGGACAGGGGAACAATGGGACGGGTCAAGAGGATCTGCCGGTATTCGGATCGGCTCTCTAGGGCCGCCGCCAGGGCGATAAGGGTTTTGCCGGTTCCCGCCTTGCCGGTGATGGTCACCAGTTTGATATGGCGTTTGAGCAGGGCATCGATGGCGAAAATCTGTTCGGCATTGCGTGGGGTTATGCCATAGGCAGTTTGTTTTTCGACCCGTTTGATGACCGTCATTTCTTTATCATCACCTGCAAGATAGGTGGCAAGTACCGATTTTTTGCCGTTACGAAGGACCAGATATTCGTTGGCGTACAGAGGTGTGGCGGGAGAGTAGTCACGGCTGGTGAGTTTTCCCTCCGGTTCTGAGAGTTTAACCAGCAGTTCGCTGGCCATGCCTTCGGCTACGTGGCATCCGGAGTAGAGATGGGTTGGGTCACGAACGTAGTCGGTAGTGTAGTCCTCAGCCATCAGTCTGACGGAGCGGGCTTTCATCCGCAGATTGACGTCCTTGCTGACGAGAATGACGGCGTGGTTTTTGTGTTTTTGCGAAATGTGGTAAGCGATATTGAGAATGCGGTGATCTTTTTTCTCAGCATTGGGAAAGACCAGCTGCAGGTCCGCGTGCATTTCTTTATCGAGGCGGATGGCCAATACACCCTTGCCTTCTCCCAAAGTCATATTGCCGTTGAAAAGCTTGCCGGTACTCAGCTTGTCGATTTCCCTGACAAATTCCCGGGCATGATGGTTGATGATTTGCGTGCCCTTCTTGAACTGATCGAGTTCCTCAAGAACCGGGATCGGGATGATAATATCGTGTTCCTCGAAGTTGTAGATACAGGAACTGTCATGGAGGATGACATTGGTATCGAGAATGAAAAACTTTTTCTTTTTTTGCATGGCATTATGCTCTCTCTTGTAGGGGGTGCACTCCGTGAACTCGATATCATTCAAGAATTGTTTGCTCCATATAGCGTTTTCTTTTCTGCTCCTTGAGTTTATGGATATCGACGATGACCAGGCCATCGACACAGTTATTGAAGGCCGGATCAATGTTGAAATCAAGGAAGGTCACGCCGCCCGGTTCGCAGAGTTCGGCATACTGTTTATAAAGTGGAGGTATCGCTGTGCCGAGGTTGTTCAGCAGTGACTTGAGTCTGCGCAAATCACTGCGATAATCATCACCAGTGAATTCCTCTGCCAGGGTCGCAAGCGGCAGGGAGAAGCTGAAGGGGTTGCGGGAACAAGAAATCTCGCTTACCCCGGCGAAGTAGAGTTTGTAGAAATAAACCATGAGTTCCCTGGCCAGACTGGGCATGGCATTGCTGATGCTGACCGCCCCGAAGAGGAAGCGGTATTGCGGGTTTTTTGCGAGAAAGGCACCGATCCCGTACCAGAGATAATCAAGACTGCGTTTTCCCCAATAACGCTGCTGCACAAAGCTGCGCCCGAGTTCCAAACCCTCGTGCAGAAATGGGGAGGATTCCGCATCAAACTTAAAGAGACTGGCGGAATAGAGACCGTCGGGGCCTTTATCTCGAATAATTGTCCCGGCATCGACAAACCGGTAAGCCCCGGCGATTTCCAGATCCTCTTCGTCCCAGAGGATGAGATGCCGATAATACCAGTCGAAGTGGTCGAAATCCCGACGCCTGCCGCTCCCTTCTCCGACCGCTCTGAAGGCCTGCTCGCGCAGTCTGCCGATCTCCCGCATCACCGGCGAGGAGTCAACCGGTTCAAAGAGGTACATGGTTTTGCCGTCCGGCGTTCTACCAAGTCTTTCGCCTTGACTGATCGCCTTTTTTAAATCGGCCTTCCGTTCCGGGCGCGCGATGGCCGATTCGGTGACAAAAAGAGGCCTCTTGCCGTGTCCGATACGATACACATGTTTTTTAAACAGCTTGACTTTGTCGCTGCGACGGATTGCCGTCCCGCTGTATGCCCGATAGGGAATAATCGAACCGATGGTCATACGGAGTTGTTTTCTTTCCTGGCGAAACATTTCGCCGACCAGCATTATTGTTGAAAGCGGCCTCGCCAGGATTGATGCAAGATAGAAGGAGACGGAATTGTGCCCGGCGATATGTATGGGCAGGATGGGAGCCTTGGCAGTTTCGGCAATTTTCAGAAATCCCCTGTGCCATGGCCCGTCTTTGATCCCCTGGAGACCAAACCTGCTGACCTCGCCTGCTGGGAAAATAATTACCGCCTGTTCACCGGCCAGAGCCTCAATTATCCGTTCAATGTGTTTTTTTCGGCTTGTTCCGGTCATATTTTGCACGGGCAGGAGCAGGGCACGGAGCGGTGCGATTGCCATCAACAGGCCGTTGGCGACAATCTTCACATCGGAGCGTATTTCATGGACGAGTTTCAAGAGGGTCAAGCCATCAAGTGATCCGATCGGATGATTGGCAATGATCATCACCCTGCCGGATGCCGGGATGTTTTCCCGCTCGGTGTCGGACACGGCAAAACTGAAGTGGAAATAGCTGAGGACCTGTTCGATGAACTCGATGCCGCGCAAATGGGGATAGTGTTCGGCAAAATCCTGAAAGGCTTGTTCGTGGAGGAGCCTCCGCAACAGGGTCTTGATGATCGGACCACTGATTTTGCGATGGTTCAGGGCGGGGTAATGGTCGGTCACTACCTGATCAATAGTAAACATGGCACCTGTTCTGGTTAGTCAGCCCTTCCCAGGCTGATGCTCTTAATAAAAGCCGAAGACCTTTCGCCAAAGGCCAATTCCCCGGTATCGACTTCGATGGCAATTCCGGTGACGGGTGGCATTTCTCGGTCACCGAACCACAAATGAAAGGCCTTGGCTATATCGAGTCTGCTGGTGATCACCTGCCCCGGTTCGGGGTTTCCAAGGCAAACATATCTTCCTGTTTTTGAATAGTTTTTGCTGGTATATGGCTGTTGAGGGGGTTCGTTTCTGCCGAGAAACATCCCGATGAACAGGGGGGTGTTGGGCAGAAAAAGATGATTGCTCGGCAGTACTTCGCCGAAAAAAAGAATGACCATCAACGGTTCATAGTTGTTGCCATAGCGCCAATCAGCCCCTGGAGGATAGGTGTCCACCCCCCATTCGATTTCGAGCTGGTTAGGCTGATCGACGTGCAAATCTTTCTTCACCATAAAGCCGAAGGCCTGGCCGGAGGTGGAGATTTTCAGACGTCCGTTCTCCGATGCAAGATGGATCTTGTTTTCGTCCTGCATCTGTTTTTCTAAGGCAAACCCAAAATTCACCAAATTCTTGTGCAGTGGCGCAGGTAATGTAGAGAAGTCGATTGCCAGAAGAGAGGTTGCGGCAGGAAGACCTGAACCGTAAAAGGCTTGCCCATAAAGAATTCCCGGGGCGAGGCACATATGCAGTAAAACCAGCAAAAACAGGGAGGTGTCGATTCGCATTCGAGTTAACAATATGCCGGCGTTGTCGAGTGTGTGACGATCTTTCGGGGCGAGACCATTCTCTCCCGCCGAGAAAGCGGTAACCAGATGGAGAATGCCGGAGAAATGTTATGGGAATAATAGAATGAGTATAAATATTGATTAGGAGCCGTCGCAAAATTTCCTGCCCATTTTTCGGCAATCAATATTTAAACACATCGTAACTGTATCGTGTCCTTTCGGCAAGCCTGCCTATCTTGCCAGAACAATAGCTGGTAAAGTCCGGTGGGGGAGTAGGTGCTGGATCTCGTTCAACAAGCGGGAGATGTGAAGTTTTCCTTATAATTCCAGGGCAACCAACCTCGCGGATTGGCAAACAGTGCTGAGGTGTTTTTCTGCAGAGCCGTGAGATAATCGAAGGGATTGATCTTGGCGAGAGCACAGGTGTGGATGATACTCATGAACAGGTCACCGATATAGGCACCG
>Ga0118677_10002526_pt1 | contig 36670 bp, 26 predicted proteins | sample AliMusrvi5mmetaG_FD_86154 | JGI IMG/M metagenome (GOLD analysis project Ga0118677, IMG submission 86154)
GTAATGTACAGGCTGTTTGAGAAAGTTACTCAGGTTTTGTCAGGGTTAAAAATTTGACTACTCCTGTTTAAGGATAGAACTTTGCTGCTCGTAACTGAATCAAATTAAATCAGGGGTTAAATGGATAAGGCAGGTACAGGCGAAGAGGAAAAAGGGAAAAATGAACCCGAGATCAATGATCTGAATTTGTTTATTGAAGAATTTATTGAAAAGAAGAAATCCCAGAATAAAATACTTAATGAATTAATTGAAAAAATCAAACAATCAAGTAAAAATCAAAACAACGAATCTTAGAAATCACCAAATGTTTCAAAAAACAAAAACAATGAAAAAAGTTATCCTTGGAATTATTTTGTCGTTGATTTGCAGTGTTTTCGCCCAGGCCCAGGTATCGGGAACCTTTGCGATTCCAGGCGCTTCTTATCCGACAATTGCATCTGCAATCACCGCTTTGAACACCTCGGGTGTTGGAACAGGCGGGGTTACATTCAACGTTGCTGCAGGTTATACCGAGACCTTGCCTTCCCTGACTTCAGGTTTAATTACGGCAACAGGTACAGCTGCCAACCCGATCATTTTTCAGAAATCTGGTTCGGGGGCAAATCCTGTAATAACTGCTGCTACAGGTACAGCTGCTGATTATGAGTATATCATTGCTTTGCAGGGAACCGATTACATTACCTTCAATGCCATCAATCTTGCTGATCCTTCAGGTACAATTGAATGGGGTTATGCAATATTAAAAGCATCCGCAACGGATGGGGCACAATATGTCACTATAAAGAATTGTACCATAACCATGAATCTGAGCAATACCAGAGCCACTTATGGTGTATATTCAAATAATTTCACCCCGGCAGCCCCGACAACTGCACTTACCGTGACATCAACCACAGGAACGAATTCATATAACAAGGTATTCAACAATACTTTTACAACCTGCTATTCTTCGATATATTTTGCAGGATTCAATGATCCGAATTATCCTTATGCTTATTATGACCAGGGGAATGAGATCGGAAAAGACGGAGCAAATACGATCACTAATGTAGGCGGTGCTACTACAATTGCTTATGGCATTTATGGTATTTACCAGAATAATATTAAGGTGGCTTATAATAACATCACCAGTAACACATTGGCCGGTACCGTCGCACATTATGGTATTTTTCTTACTACCGGGTTGAATTCGAGCTATGACCTTTATGGCAACACGGTTAGCATGCAGTTTTCAGGTTCGGGTACCACCAACTTCTATCCGGTTTATTGCGATATGGGTGCAAGCGGATTGAACAATACCGTGAATATTTATAACAATACTGTTACCAACTGTACGTGGCCGACAATGACAACCGGGACACTCTCTTATTTATACTGTGTGAATCTCGGGGCAACTGCAAACGTCTACGGGAATACTGTCAGTAATAATATGGCGGGCTCCGGTACTGTTACTGCCACCGGAAGGATCAACTACTTGTATGTCACCATGACCAGCGTTGTAATGGGGACTCTTACTCATCATGATAACATCGTCACAGGAAATACGCGCTCACAATCAGCTGCTGGTGGTGGAGCGACCTATTGTTTGTATGTAGGTGGAAAAGCCGGAATGATGAACATGTACAACAACTCGGTGACCAATAATGTAATTGCCTCGAGCGGCGGAACCTATTGCATCAGCGAATCGCTCGATTATGCAACCATAAACTTTTATAATAATAACGTTTCGGGCATGAGCAAAGCCGAAGGAACAACCTACGGATTATATGTCTACAATGTGACTTCAGGAGGAGGCAATGTCAACATCTACAAGAACACCATTTCGAATATAGAAGGATTGACTGCCGGTGCCAACATGTATGGAATCTACAATACAAACGGCAGCGGGAACAATGCATGGTACTATAATAATATGATCTATGATCTCAGGACACCGGCCGGACTTTCGGGCAGCAGCCTGTATAATACCATTAACGGTATCTATGTCAGCGGCGGAGGTCCGCTTGGTTTCTATTACAACACCGTTTATCTGAACGCATCTTCAACCGCTGCAAACTTCGGCTGCTCTGCTTTTTATTTTAACACTTCCATAGCCACTGACCTCCGTAACAATATCTTTGTAAATAACTCGACTCCGATGGGCCTTGGGAAAGCAACTGCATTGCGTTTTTCAGGTACCACCTACACCAATTTCTCAGCTTTATCGAATTACAATGATCTTTATGCAGGGCCTCCGGGAGCCGCTAACCTCCTGTTCTTCGATGGAACCAACAGCGACCAGGTCCTTTCAAGCTATAAAGCCAGGTTCTCTCCCAGGGAGTTGCAGTCGGTGACTGAGTTACCTCCATTTGTAAACGTGAGTGCAAGGCCTTATAACCTCCACCTGCAAGCAAGTGTGGCGACACAATGTGAATCAGGTGGTACCCCTGTTAGCCTTCCCATAGCAATCAACACCGACTTCGACGGGGATGCAAGATATGCAAATACAGGATATCCTTACAATGCATCATACCCTCCCCACGCACCGGATCTCGGCGCAGATGAATTCGGAGGAATTCCCAATGACCTTACTCCTCCTTCTATCACCTATACTCCCCTGATGGATACTTACAACGGTAATCCAAGGACGCTGAATGCAGTATTTTCAGATGGAACTGGAGTCCCAACCGGTGGTGCCGGCGCGCCGGCATTGTACTGGAGGATAAATTCCGGTGCCTGGCTTTCATCACCGGGTGTTTTCACTTCAAACAATAACTATACCTATAACTTCACCTTTACTTTCGGCAGCGGTGCCAATATTGGTGATAATGTATATTACTATATCGCGGCCCAGGATGTGGTCACACCTCCTAATGTTGGTGCATATCCATGGATAGGTTCAACAGGATATTCTCCAAACCCTCCTTCATGCGCTACTCCTCCCACAACCCCATCTACTTATAAGATAAGTAATGGTATTTCCGGTATTTTCCACGTGGGTGTGGGTAAGGACTACGCCACATTGACCGCTGCAGCCACCGATGTCAATGCAAAAGTTATTGCAGGCCCTGTCACACTTATCCTTGATGACCCCACATATACTTCCGAAACTTATCCCATTCTGTTTAAGCCGAATCCGGGATCAAGCAGTGCAAACACTCTGACTATTAAGCCGAACACAGGCAATTCTGCAGTCTTTACTGCCACTACACCAAACCCCATTATTAACTTCAACGGCATTGATTACGCAATCCTCGACGGATCTAATAACGGGACCAACAGCCAGAATCTTACTATAACCAATGCACTGAACAGTACTTCATCAAATGCGATCTTGATCTCAAATTATGCAGGCGATCCTTCCACAAACATTACAATTAAAAACTGTATACTTCAAACCGTTCCTGTAAATGCCGCAGGAGGCCCCAGGGTCCTCAGCTTCTCATCAACAGGGGGTGGCTATGACAACTGTATTATCGACCATAACCAGATAAACAGCGGATTTATAGGCATCTATCTCTATGGCGCAAGCACCGGAATAATCCATAATTGTCAGATAACAAATAATGTGATCGGTTCTTCTCTGGATGCCACAGCAATCTCGGATATTGCTATTTATCTTGCTTATGCCGACAACACCCTGATCAGCAATAATGACCTTATGGGCCCCATATCCGGCTCACTTAATACCGGGCAATGCGGCGTTTACATGAGCTCATTATCCACAAGTACCAAGGTAACCAAGAACAAGATTCACGATTTCTTTCACAATTCCGATGACGGCTGGGGAGCGTATGGTATATGGTATGCTGCTGAAGCCAGCACGGTAACTGAGATCTCTGATAACATCATTTATAACATCAAGGCTCCCGGGGTCAATCCAGGCGTAGGGCAGAATATTGTTTATGGAATGTTCTTCCGGAGTGGTGGGAACGTTAAAATTCTTCATAATACCATAAACCTGACAGGAGCATGGCTTTCAAACACCCTGGATGGATCTTCCGGCTGCCTTGGATTTTATTACCAGGCCACCGGCGGCAATTTCGAGGTCAGGAACAATATCTTACGTAATGCTCAGACTGAACTTGGCTCACCTTATTCTGCCTGGGGCACAGCTTACGGTATAATGATAAGCCTGCCTCCGATTGCCATGTTCTCTGCTATCGACAATAATGACTATTTTATTGATGGTTACCAGGGGACTGTAGCATGCCAGTATACCAATGGAACCGGGGCACTGGTCAATTATCCTACCCTTGCTTCATGGCAGGCCTATTCGGGCCAGGAATCTCATTCGCTTACCGTTGACCCGGGATTTCCTACTGCAACGAACCTGGTCCCGACCACGGTTGCAATGCCTCATGCCGGTTTATATACTGCATTGGTGCCTACCGACATTCTTAATGTGAACCGTACCAATCCCCCAGATATGGGAGCTTACGAGTTTACTCCCAATCCTTTGATCAACACCCTTACAGGTACAGCAGTTACAGCTACCACCGCAACCCTGAACGGCAATGCCAATGCAGCCGGGTACACTTTCAACCTCTTTTTTGATTATGGACTGACTACTGCTTACGGGAATTCCAATCCTGCAACACCGGCAACAGTTACAGGTTCCTCAACAAACACCATGAGCTTTGGAGCCACTGGTCTTTTACCTCTTTCAACTTATCATTTCAGGGCTAGGGGCGTAACCTCGGGCGGTTTGACAGTTTATGGCAATGACATGTCCTTTACTACCAATGCCTTGCCTCCTGCCGTCATTACCCTGGCTGCAACTTCAGTCTCTTCCAGCAGTGCGACACTCAACGGAAGCGTTAATCCCAATGGAGTTTCTGCAACAGTATCATTTGATTACGGACTTACCACAGCCTATGGTTCAACTGCGACAGCTATCCAGAGCCCGGTCAATGGCTCATCCGCAGTGAGTGTAAATACAGCTATAACGGGTTTATTTCCTTATAATACTTATCATTTCAGGGTGAAATCAATTAGTGTTGGAGGAACAAGCTACGGAAGTGACCTTACATTCACAACTAATGCAATTCCTGCTACGGTTATAACAAACAGTGCATCCAACGTCACACCGACCACAGCCACGCTAAATGGTTCGGTTAACCCCAATTATGCTCCAGCTACAGTTTCCTTTGACTGGGGACTGACCACTGCTTACGGAAACAACGTAACGGCAACGCCTGCAAGCGTTTCGGGAAGCACCTCAACTCCGGTCCTGGCCAATATCCCTGGTCTTTCATGGGCAACCACCTATCACTTCCGTTGCGTGGGAGTGAATGCAGGAGGTACTGCCTATGGAGCCGATATGGTTTTCAATACTGCCTGTCCGACCATTCCTGTTCCCGGTTCTATATCCGGCCCTGCTGCAGTTTGTCAGAACCAGAATGGGCTTACCTATTCTATTTCCCCTGTTACCAATGCATCCGGTTATACATGGGCTGTTCCAACCGGAGCAACAATTTCAGGCGGCCAGGGTAGTACCAGCATTAACGTGAACTATTCAACTACCGCAGTATCAGGGAACGTCACTGTAACCCCGACAAACGCCTGTTCAACAGGACCTACCGGGACTCTTGCCGTGACTGTTAACCCCATGCCGGTTCCCATCATCACGGGTCCGGCCACCGCCTGCGCAGGGTATACCAATTATGTGTACAACACACAGGCCGGTATGACCGGTTATGCATGGACCGTTTCGGCCGGTGGAAGTATTACTGCCGGTGCAGGGACTTCTTCCATCACCGTAACCTGGCTTACCACCGGGGCCAAGACTGTGACAGTGAATTATAATAATGCAAACGGTTGCACTGCTGTCACCCCCGGTTCTTTCAATGTGACCGTCAACACACTTCCTGTTCCTACCATCACTGGTAACAACATCATGTGCGCTAATTCGGGATACTATACCTATACTACCGAAACCGGGATGAGCGGGTATACCTGGACTGTCTCTTCCGGCGGTTCCATCTACGCCGGTGCAGGCACTTCAGCCATCACCGTGGTGTGGAACAATGCAGGAGCACAAACCGTGAGCGTAAACTATAACAACTCCAACGGTTGCCAGGCCCTTAATCCAACCCTGCTCAACGTCACCGTAAATGACATCCCTGCAGCTGCAGGTGCCATCAACGGTACCACCACCGTGTGTGCAGGAGCCCAGGGCGTACCTTACTCAGTTGCCGCCGTCACCGGTGCCCAGACCTATGTTTGGACCCTGCCAACCGGCGCTACCATCGCTTCAGGTGCAGGCACCAACATCATTTCGGTTAACTATGCTGCAAATGCATCCTCTGGTGCCATCACCGTCCAGGGAAACAACCTCTGCGGAAGCGGTACAACTTCACCTGCCCTCAATATTACTGTCACCCCAATACCCGCAGCTGCAGGTACCATTTCAGGTCCTACCGCCGTTTGCCAGGGTGAAAACGGGGCTGTTTATATCGTTCCCGCGATTGCCAATGCTACCGGCTATACCTGGACCGTACCTGCCGGTGCAACCATCACCTCAGGTGCGAACACCAGCACCATACATGTGGACTTCAGCTCGTCGGCATCTTCAGGCAGCGTGACCGTAATGGGCACCAACGCCTGCGGTGACGGCGCAAGTTCAAACCTCAGCGTAACCGTCAGCCCGGTTCCTGCAACACCTGTCATCACTGCCAGCGGATATGTGCTCACTTCAAGCGCTGCCAATGGGAACCAGTGGTATCATGACGGAACTGCAGTGGCCGGCGCTACCAGCCAGACCTATACCGTTCCTGCTTCGGCCCCGGGCTGGTACTGGACCATAGTTACCTTAGGCGCATGTTCCTCCGATTCCTCAAACCACAAATACATCCAGGGCGTGGGCGTCGGCGAACATAATGCAGACCATGTGAACATCTACCCTGTTCCAAACGACGGACGTTTCAACATATCCATCAGCAGCGAAAGGGAAATATCTTACAAGCTTGATATTTACAACAGTCTTGGTGTAAACGTTCACGGCGGGCATACCATCACAGTTAATGGAACCCTGGTAACACCCATTGATCTGGGTTCAGTCGCCAGCGGACTCTATACCGTTGTCCTCCGCAATACCGACAACCAGGTTATACGTAAAATTCTGATTAATAAATAAGGTTGATTGGGTTAGTTGGCAAAACAGGCTGTTCCGAAAGGGCAGCCTGTTTGCTTTTACACTTCCGTGCATGAATGTTAACAGCAATATTTTCCAGGTTGTAAATATTACCCCATGCTGCTTAAATCAGTTGATCCTCTTCCACTGAAACCTGGCGCCGCTGCTGATAAACCATGCCTGGCTTACCTCACCTTTATCATTTGAAATAAACTCAAACTGTTTGTCCTGCCCGTCGCTGTAAAAGAATTTATTGCCTGATTCAGGGATTAATTCTATATCGGGATGTCCTTCGTATCCCCGGTAAAGCTTTCCGTCCCTGGTAAAAATTTTAAAGGTCAGATCATACTCATAAATCTTTCCAACCCAGGTTCCAGCATACTTATTAAATAAACCCGGATCTGGTTTAATTGGTACATGTTTGTATGGCATTTGCATATCTGTGCCAAAGACCATTGCAGACAGGGGCTCAGCCACTGCATCGGGACCTTCTTCATTATTCTGCAACACTACAATGCAGACCTTGTCATCAACAAAGCGGTAAACAGTAGATTTAAAACCCTGGGTATAGCCACGGGTATAATACCGCTTATGAGTCAGGAATGTATCAATCTGAACTCCGTAGCCTTCATGAAACCAATAGGGATCCATTTCCTGTGGAAACGTATTGGCAGGATCTTCCTTTTTCTTCTCTTCAGCAATTGCATACCCGTATTGGGTGAACATTTTTTTCTTCGATGCCTCGCTCAAAATCGAATTTCCATCCAATGCTCTTTCAAACCTGTACATGTCGTCAACAGTTGAATAAATGGAACCCACAGCAAACAAGGTCCCAGGCCGGTAATTCTCATCAAATGCATTTACAGTTCCATCCGGTGAAGACAAGTAACCTTTTGCCCGTTTTTGAAGAATGGTATCGTACCTGTCAATCCCGGTATTTTTCATTCCCGCGACCTTAAAAATGTGGTCAGTGAGATACTTCTCATAGCTCATTCCTGCGCAATTTTCTATGATAAGTCCTAAGAGGAAATATCCCGTATTACTGTACCCTATATCCTTGCCCGGCAGGAAATAAAAAAGTTGTCTTTTCATCATGGCGACCATTGAATCCTTTGAAATGAAAAGAGGTTGAATATTCCTGAATGACTCAAGTTCATAATAATCCTGGATTCCTGATGAATGTGTGAGGAGCATATGAATTGTTACCGTATCCCCATATGGAAACCCGGAAAAATATTTGCTGAGTTTATCATCCAAACCTAATTTGCCTTGTTCTTTCAATTGGAGAATGGCAATTGCAGTAAATTGTTTGGTGTTGGAAGCTATCCTGAATTTGGTATCTGCGGTGTTTGCCACGTTCCACTCTCTGTCGGCAAGTCCGTAGCCTTTTTGCAATATTATACTGTCGTTTCTTGATACGAGCACGGCCCCGCTGAAGTTGTAATAGTCAGCTTTAGCTTGTATATACCTGTCAATGCGTTCTGCAATATCTTTTTGTCCTGCCGCTTTATCAGCAAAAGAGAATAAAATGATAATGCTGATCAGGATTGTATTATTTCTCATGGAAAGGGTTTAATACCAAACGATCTTTACTCTTATCAATTGTTGATTTCAATTATGTGAACGTGATTTCCTTGGTTTTCGCTATTTATTCTCACCTATTACTTATTTCATTTGTTTGCTCATGATTGCTTCCAATTTGCTATTTCGCTTTTCACCTTTCGCTTTTCGCTTCTTTCTTTTACCTTTGCACCCTAACAAACCGATTCCGGAGTTTATGAAAAAATCCCGTGTTTTTCTCCTGGCATTAATCCTGATGCCTTTTCTCTCTTTCTCGCAGATCCTCGAACCGGTAAAATGGACTTTTAAAGTCGAACAAACAAAGCCCGGCGAAGCCACACTTCTCATGATTTCGAATTCTGAAAGAGGATGGCATACTTATTCCCAGGAAGTCATCCCCGACGGACCTGTTCCCACTGAGTTCACTTTTACCAAGAGCCCCGATTATGAACTCAATGGTAAAGTTATCGAACCCAAAGGTGTAAAGGAGAACGACATCCAGATGAAAATGGTCCTGACGTTTTTCCCCGACAAGGCCATTTTCAGGCAGAAAATAAAAGTCCTTGGCAAAAAAGATTTTACCATTAAGGGCAGTGTTTATTTCATGTGCTGCAACGACCGCTCATGCATTGCACCCACCGATGTGGCGTTTGAATTTGCGATCAAAGGGAATCCGGGAGCATCAGCCCAACCTCAGCAGGTAACCAATACCCCTCAGCAAACTGGCAATACTGCCGCGATTTCTGCAACAGCAGGGAAACCTGCCACCGACACTGCCAGGCCGGCTGCAGCCAAAGCCTGCTGCAATGCGAAACAGGACAGCGCAAAAATTGCTCTGATAAGCACAGTGCCGGCGGGAACCGAGAAAAATAAATCCCTTCTCTTTTTCTTCCTGATAAGTTTCCTGGCAGGACTGGCTGCTATCGTAACTCCCTGCGTGTTCCCGATGATCCCGATGACAGTGACCTTTTTCATGAAAGGCAGCGAAAACAAACGGAAAGGACGCATGCAGGCCATTGTTTACGGGCTTTCCATTGTCATTATCTATACAGTCATAGGAACTGTAGTTGCAGTTACACTTGGCGCCAATTTCGCCAACTTCCTCAGCACACACTGGATCCCCAATGTCTTTTTCTTCCTGATATTTATGGTATTTGCAGCATCCTTTCTTGGGATGTTCGAGATCACCCTGCCGAGCTGGCTGGTCAACAAGGCCGATGCCCAGGCCGATAAAGGAGGTTATACCGGTGCATTTTTCATGGCCTTCACACTTGTGCTAGTTTCATTTTCCTGCACGGGGCCTATAGTAGGGGCTATCCTGGTCCAGTCGGCCAGCGGCGAAATCCTGAAACCTATTGTCGGGATGCTTGGATTTTCACTGGCTTTTGCCCTCCCCTTCGGTCTTTTTGCCTTCTTCCCCTCCTGGCTGGCAGGCCTTCCCAAATCTGGCGGCTGGCTCAACTCGGTCAAAGTCGTGCTGGGTTTCATTGAAATAGCCCTTGGGCTCAAATTCCTCAGCATCGCCGACCAGACATACCACTGGCATATCCTCGACAGGGAAGTCTACCTTGCAATGTGGATCGTCACCTTCACACTGATGGGGTTCTACCTCCTGGGCAAACTCAAATTCAATCACGATTCCGATCTGCCTTTTATAAGCGTGCCAAGGCTTTTGCTTGCGATCATCACCTTTTCGTTCGTAATTTATATGGTCCCGGGAATGTTCGGCGCTCCGTTGAAAGCATTATCCGGATATCTTCCCCCTGAAACTTCTCTCGATTTCGACCTCACAAGGATCATACGCGAGGAAGTCAAAACATTCTCAGGCAGCGGGGGCGGCGGAAACACCTCGTCCACCTTATGCGAAAAACCAAGGTACGGCGACTTCCTCAAGCTCCCCCACGGCCTTGACGGCTATTTCGATTATAAACAGGGCCTGAACTGTGCCAAAAAAATGAACAAACCTCTGTTCATCGACTTCACCGGCCATGGTTGCGTGAACTGCCGCGAAATGGAAGCCAATGTCTGGTCAGCCCCCCCTGTACTTCAGAGGTTGCGTGAAAAATTTATTGTTACTGCCCTGTATGTGGATGACAAAACCGAAGTCCCAGAAAATGAATGGGTTACAAGCAAGTACGACGGCAAGATTAAAAAATCCATCGGGAAGATCTATGCCGACCTGCAGATCTCAAGGTATAATATCAACTCCCAGCCATACTACGTCCTGCTGGATACTTCCGGGAACCTGCTTGCCCCGCCCCGTGCCTACAACCTAAACGTGGATGAATTCATAAAATGGATGGACGGCGGACTGGAGAATTTCCAGAAAGAGCAGAAGAAGTGAGGAATATCGAATATTGAATATTGAATGTTGAACTGATTTCGCTACTTTTTTTCGCTACTTCGCTACCTCGCTATCTCGCTACTTTTTTTCGCTACTTCGCCACCTCGCTACTTCGCTATCTCGCTATTTACTTATCTTTGCGCTTACATCTATTGTGAAACACTTATGGATCAATTTTCATATCTCAATACTTTGGACAATGCAGTGATGGAGGAACTCATCGAGAAATACCGCAAAGACCCTGCATCAATTGATGAATCATGGCGTAAGTTCTTTGAAGGCTTCGAATTCTGCCAGAAAAATTACAAAGCCGAAGAAGGCGAGGCATTTTTATACCCCAATGAATTCAAGGTCATGAACCTTATTATTGCCTACCGGCAAAGGGGACATCTGTTTACCAAGACAAACCCGGTGAGGACCCGGCGTAAATACTCCCCTACCCTTGACATTGAGAATTTCGGCCTTGGCAAAGAGGACCTTGCAAAGCATTTCCAGGCAGGGAAAGAGCTCGGGCTTGGCAATGCAAAACTCAGTGACATCATCGCCCATCTTCAGCAAACCTATTGCGAATCCATCGGGATTGAATATTATTATATCCGCAGACCTGAGGTAATCGAATGGTTCATTTCCAAAATGGAACCTGTGAAGAATACCCCGGTATTTTCAATTGAAGAAAAAGGATATATTCTCAGGAAACTTGCCCAGGCGGTGCTGATGGAGAAATTCATCCACAAAAAATTTCCAGGGCAAAAAAGTTTTTCGCTTGAAGGCGTGGAATCACTGATCCCGGCCCTGGCAGCTGTGATCATGAAAGGGGCTGGCCTTGGCGTTAAAGAATTCATTCTTGGAATGGCCCACAGGGGAAGGCTGAACGTTCTCGGTAACATCATGAACAAGCCCTTTGAGCAGATCTTCTCGGAATTTGAAGGGAAGGAATACAGTGATGATGAGTTGCTGGGAGATGTCAAGTATCACCTGGGCTATTCTACTACTGTTGTTGCAGGAGAAAGCGGTGAGATCAACCTCACCCTCTGCCCTAATCCCTCTCACCTCGAAGCCGTGGATCCAGTTGTTGAAGGGCTTTCACGCGGCCGTATCGACCGTCATTATTCCGGTGACAACTCCAAAGTTGTGCCTGTTCTGATACATGGTGATGCATCTATATCGGGCCAGGGGATTGTATATGAAACAACACAGATGGCCGACCTTGAAGCCTACAAGACAGGCGGAACCATCCACCTGGTTACCAATAACCAGATAGGCTTCACCACTAATTACCTCGACGGCAGGTCGAGCGTATATTGCACCGACGTGGCCAAAACCATACAGTCACCGGTATTCCATGTGAATGCCGACGATGTGGAAGCTGTTGTTTACACGGTAAGGCTGGCCATGGAATTCCGAAACCATTTTCACAAGGATGTCTTCATCGACCTCCTGGGCTACCGCAAATACGGGCATAACGAAAGCGATGAACCCCGGTTTACCCAGCCGATACTGTACAAGATCATTGAGAAACATCCGGACCCGATGGAGATTTATATCAGCAAACTTGAAGAAGAAGGAACTGCTTTAAAGTTAGGTATTGACGACATCAGGAATGAGATTAATTTATCACTTGAAAAAGCATTCCAGGCATCCAAGACCATTGAAAAGGCTGATATCACACCTTTCCTCGGGCAGGTCTGGAAAGACATCCGCAGGGCCGTTCCCGGGGATTTTACAGCTTCCCCCATCACCGCTATCACAGAGCCATTGCTGAAGGAGATCGGCAGCAAACTTACCTTCCTTCCCCAGGGTCTGAACTTTTTCAGAAAAATAACCAAGCTCCAGGAAGACCGCAAGGCAATGCTCGAAGGCGAGGGCAGGCTGGACTGGGCCATGGGAGAGCTCCTGGCATACGGCAGCCTGCTTTACGAAGGCAGTCCAGTACGCATGAGCGGCCAGGATTCCCAGAGAGGGACATTCTCACACCGGCATGCAGTACTGACTGTGGAAGATTCTGAAGATAAATACGTCCCGCTCGATCATGTCAGTGACAGCCAGGGTCCATTCAGGATCTATAATTCCCTGCTTTCAGAATACGGTGTGCTGGGATTTGAATACGGATTTGCTTTTGCTGCTCCCGAAGGTCTTACCATCTGGGAAGCCCAGTTCGGCGATTTCAATAACGGCACTCAGGTCATCATCGACCAATACCTCAGCAGCGCCGAGGATAAATGGAAGGTCATGAACGGCCTGGTTCTGTTGCTGCCTCACGGATATGAAGGGCAGGGCCCTGAACATTCCAGCGCAAGGCTGGAGCGGTTCCTGACCCTTTCGGGTCATTATAACTGGCAGATTGCCAACTGCACTACACCTGCAAATTTCTTCCACCTTCTCAGGCGGCAGCTCAGGCGGGAATTCCGCAAACCTTTGGTGGTGTTCACTCCCAAGAGCCTGCTCAGGCATCCTCTCTGCGTTTCGAAGATCAGGGAATTCACACATGGAGGCTTCAATGAAGTTATTGACGATGAACTTGTTGATAAAACCAAAGTCACAAAACTCGCTTTCTGCTCAGGTAAAGTGTATTATGACATCATTGAGAAAAGGCAGCAACTGGGGGTTCAGAATGTGGCCGTTATAAGGATTGAACAGCTGTATCCCCTGCCCGAAAAGAGACTGGCCGAAGTACTGGCGGCTTATCCCACGGTTAAGCATTACGAGTGGGTGCAGGAAGAACCTGCCAATATGGGCGCACTCAATTATCTGATGAATAACCTTCCTGAACTCAAACTTCATTTCGTAACCAGGCCGCCCAGCGGAAGCCCTGCCACAGGCTCATCCCAGCTACACAAGGTGCAGCAGAACCTGCTTGTTGAAAAAGCCCTTGGAAGATGCAGCTGCGAACTTGCATATGGTTCATGCAGGATGCATTGTGCAGAAAAATGAAAGGTTATTTTTTGAATGCGGTTTAGTTTTCATTATCTTAGCCTGTCCAAAAACATCAGCCATGAAAAAATGTTACATTATTTTACTTATTTGCCTCATCCCTGCAAATTTGTTATTTGCACAGAACGGGAAAGCCGATATGTCGGCTCTCAACAGTAAATATCCGCCGACGCATGGATCAAAATCCATGAATCTCTCGGCCGAATGCAAGAGTTATGTCAACAACCCTGGCGCAGATCTTCAGTGGCGCGCTATTGTCAACCCTGTCGCCATCATGCATGAAGCCGAATACAATGAAGAGGTAATGCATTTGAAGGCAGAGCGCCTTAAAATCAAAATGGCCATGCCACAGGAAAAATCAGCCTCCTCTGAGAACTCAGGTAATGCCACAATACCCCAGATCGGGGCAAGTTTCGCCGGCAACCAGAGTAATGGAAGCTCCCCGCTTGATAACAACATTGCCATATCAAACGGAGGAATTATTGTGAGCGTTTCCAATACCACTATTTTTTACACAGATGCCAGCGGCAGCAACCTGTATTACAATGACCTTATCAGTTTTATAGGCGACAGCCAGATAACGGGAGTATGCGACCCTGTTGTGATCTATGATGCAGGGGCCGACCGTTTTGTATTCTTTTGCCAGGTTTCCCCCCTGAATTCAGCTACTTCCAAACTCCTGATTTTCTTTTCCAAAACAAATGACCCCAGGGGTGGCTGGTATTACTACAAAGTATCGGGGAATCCCCTTAACAATGCGTGCGCGTTTGATTATCCCAAAATTGCATATTCAAACAATGAGATTTACATCACCGGTAACCTTTTCAGGGATTCCGACAAGCATTTCAGCCAGGCCGTTATTTACCAGTTCACCAAAGGACCTGCTTACGGAGGAGGCAGTCTGAATTATACAGTATGGTATAATATCGACGGCAGTCCGTTCACAATCTGCCCGCTCTCCCTTGGGCAGCAGGGTTCTTATGGTCCGGGATGCTACATGGTCGCAACTTCTTCATCCGATGCCAGCACTTTCAATTTTTATGACCTCACCAACGACCTTGCAACAGGATTAGCCCAGCTGAATCATTACACCATCAATACGACCGCATACAAGGTCGCCCCCGATGCAGCCCAGCCCAACACCACCGTAATGCTGAACACCAACGATGCCCGCACACTCGGAGGATTCTACCTGAATAACGTGGCTCATTTCGTTTTCAATTCGCTGAATCCGACCAATGCCTGCGGGGTCAATTACAACCGGCTTGATCTCGGTTCCAGTACTAATACTTCGGTTGTATTTTATTCCAGCACTGCCGACTACTGTTATCCTGCAGTTGCTTCAAGTGGTGTAACAGGCACCGACCAGTCGGTCCTTATCGGTTTCCAGAAAGTGAGTTCATCGGTTTACCCTTCCGTAAGGGTGGTTGAATTTGACAACTCCATGAATTTCTCGAGTTCTGTGGAAGTAAAAGCCGGAGATGGTTATGTGTATTATACCGGCGACCCTGAACGCATGGGTGATTATTCGGGCATCTACAAGAAATACAACGACAGCAGGCCAACCTGCTGGATGAGCGGCGCCTTTGGCGGAAGCGACAACAAATGGAACACATGGATCGCCCAGGTTTATGATAACACGAATGGCATTGCTGCAATACAGGATCAAACGGCAGTGAGCGTTTACCCTAACCCGGTTGTGGATATATTCTCCCTTGAATTCTCATTAACGGATGCCGCCCCTCTTACCGTCAAAATCATGGATGCAAACGGTAAACTGGTTAAAAATTTATATGAAGGCAAAGGATATTCAGGCAAGAACGTCCTTTCGTTCAACAAAGCAAATCTTAAACCCGGAATCTATTTTATTGTGCTCATCTCTAATAACTCGGTACTGAAAAATGAAAAGATCATTATTGCCGGTTAAGATCCTGGTACTTGTCCCGTTCCTGCTTTTCTGCAGTCCCAAAAATGCCCAGTATTCAGGGAAAGCAGAAAAAGCAGGGACTGTCGGCACCGACACGTCACATGTGGCTGGGCAATATAATCAAAGGATCATTCACAATTCAGACGACCAAAAGACCGTTGATTCATTAAAGAAAGCCAGGCAGAAACCAAAATAAAACTATGTCGATTGAAATAAAAGTCCCAAGCCCTGGAGAATCCATCACCCAGGTACAGCTGGCAAAATGGCTTGTGGCTGATGGAGAGCAGGTTGAAAAGGACCAGGAAGTGGTGGAGATTGATTCCGACAAGGCATCATTTCCTGTCGCAGCGCCTGAAGACGGGACCATCTCGCTTAAAGCTGCCGAAGGCGATACTATTGCTGTAGGAGCAGTGATTGCTGTGATTGAGCCCTCATCAGGTTCTGTGACTGCTGCGCGTAAACCGGCTTCAGCAAGCCTTGTACAAAACCCTGATAAAACTGTTAAGGCAGCTGTTCCTGATGTTCCCAAAGCTCCGGAAAGCCCCGCAGGCAGGGAAGTGGTTAGCCTTCATGCCTCACCACTTGCAAAAAAGATCATTGAAGAGAAAGGGGTCAAAGCGGTCGACATTTCGAATGCTTTCCCGGGGAAGAAAATTACCAGGAGCGACGTTGAAGACTTCATCAGGGGAAGGAGACCCGACGCTCCCCCATCCGGCGGCAGCCTTAGAAAGGAAGAAAGGAAAAAGCTTACAACACTAAGGCTGAAACTTGCCGAAAGGCTTGTTGCAGTAAAGAATCAGACGGCCATGCTGACCACCTTCAACGAGATCAACATGACTGCAGCCCTTAAACTGAAGAATACCTACAGTGAGGTATTCAAAAAAAAGTTTGGTGTAGGAATCGGCCTGATGTCGATCTTTTCAAAAGCCGTGACCATTGCATTACAGGATTTTCCCCAGGTTAACAGTATGATAGACGGGGACGAACTTGTGAGCCCCAGGTACGTGGATATCGGTATTGCAGTGAGTGCTCCCAGGGGACTGGTGGTTCCGGTTATCAGGAATGCCGAATCGATGAGCCTCGCCGAGCTTGAGATCAAGATCAAGGAATATGCAGTTAAAGCCAGGGAAGGGAAGATCACTATTGATGATATGAAAGGCGGGACCTTTACCATTACGAACGGGGGTGTTTTCGGTTCCCTGATGTCGACGCCTATCCTCAACCCTCCACAGAGTGCGATCCTGGGAATGCATAAGATAATGGACAGACCCATTGCCTTGGACCGCCAGGTAATTGTGGCACCTATGATGTACATTGCCCTTTCCTATGATCACCGGGTGATTGACGGGCGTGAGTCGGTCAGTTTCCTGATCAAAGTGAAGGAACTTGTTGAAGATCCTCTAAAAATGCTGACGATGGGAGAAGATCCTGTTACTCTCCTGCTCGATTTGTAAAATTCAGATTTCATGCGTAGAAAAGTTGATTTCCTGGTAATTGGCTCAGGTATAGCCGGATTGTCATTCGCGATTAAAGTTGCGAAACACGGGAAGGTTTGCATTGTAACCAAATCCAGGATGGATGATACAGCGACAAGCTGGGCCCAGGGCGGAATTGCTGCGGTTATGCATACTCCCGACACCTTCGAGAAGCATATCCAGGACACCATTATTGCCGGCGATGGCCTTTGCAATGAACATATTGTGAGGCTTACGATTACCGAATCGACCGACAGGATCAGGGAACTGATCCGCTGGGGAGCCAAATTTGACAAGACGAAGTCGGGTAAGTACGACCTGGCCAAAGAAGGCGGGCATTCGGAATACAGAGTGCTTCACCATAAGGACAAAACCGGGCGGGAGATTGAAAATACACTTCTGGACCAGGTAAAGCGTCATCCGAACATAGAGATCCTTGAAGATTATTTTACCATTGATATTATCACACAGCACCACCTGGGAATCGAAGTCAATAAAAAAACGAATGATAATACCTGCTTTGGAGTTTATGTGCTTAATCCGCGCACAAGGCTTGTCGACACTATACTTTCGAAAATAACCCTCATCGCCACGGGCGGGGCGGGAAATGCATACAGCAATACCACCAGCCCGCTGATCTCAACAGGCGATGGGATTGCCATGGTGTACAGGGCCAAGGGGGCGGTCGACAACATGGAATTCATGCAGTTCCACCCTACTTCTCTTTATAACCCTGATGAAAAACCCGCTTTTCTCATCTCGGAAGCCGTGAGGGGTTTCGGTGCAGTACTGAGAACCCGCGAAGGCAAGGAGTTCATGTTCAAGTATGATTCGAGGCTTGAACTTGCCCCGAGGGATATCGTGGCCAGGGCCATTGACAACGAAATGAAGATCCTTGGCGATGATTACGTTTATCTTGACTGCCGCCACCTCCCGAAAAACGAAGTGATTGACCATTTCCCGACCATCTATGCAAAATGCCTCAGTGCGGGGATTGACATTACAAGGGACCTCATCCCTGTCGTGCCTGCTGCGCATTACACCTGCGGAGGAATACGCACAGATGAATTCGGAAGAAGCACCATCCTCAACCTCTATGCCTCGGGAGAATGCGCTTCAACAGGACTACACGGTGCTAACCGGCTTGCTTCCAATTCCCTCCTGGAGTCACTTGTATTTTCACACCGTTCCAGCATGGATGCCATCAGCAAGTTCAATTCCATTGCAATTAAAAATGAAATTCCCGACTGGAATGCAGAAGGGACTGTTCTGAATGAAGAAATGGTGCTGATCACCCAGACCCTGAAAGAAGTACAGAGCATTATGAGCACCTATGTTGGGATCGTCAGATCAAACCTGCGTCTTCAGCGAGCTCATGACAGGCTGGAGATACTGTACAGGGAAACTGAAGAATTGTACGAGAAATCAATCCTTACACGGAAGATCTGCGAGGTAAGGAACCTGATCAATATCGGGTACCTGGTAATAAAAGCTGCAAAAGCCAGGCATGAAAGCAGGGGTTTGCATTATTCGCTCGACTATCCCAGGGTCTCGAAAAAAAACAAGACGGGATCAAATTGACCATCCGCTGTAAAATCAAAATTATCCATGGCACTTATAAAAGCAGTTAAGGGAGTTGTCCCGGTGTTCGGCAGGAATTGTTTTCTCGCAGATAATGCAACAGTTACAGGAGATGTTATTCTGGGCGATGACTGCAGTGTATGGTTCAACGCAGTTGTCAGGGGCGACGTTCATTCAATCCGTATCGGGAATAATGTCAATGTCCAGGACGGAGCCATCATCCACTGCACCTACCAGAAATGGCCGGTTCAGATCGGGAACAATGTTTCTATCGCTCATAACGCCATCATCCATGGCTGTACAATTCACGATAATGTGCTGGTAGGCATGGGAGCAATCATCATGGACGGGGCAGTGATCGGGAGCAATTCAATAGTTGGAGCCGGGGCCCTTGTCACCGAAGGCAGCAGGGTTGAATCAGGATCGGTCTGGGCCGGGGTGCCAGCCCGTAAAGTCAAGGATATTGACCAGGGCCTGCTTGAGAGCCAGGTCAACAGGATCTCAGGAAATTATAACAGGTATGCTTCCTGGTACGGTGAAGATCCACAAACGTGGAAATAAAAAAACCGGCCCTCACGAACCGGTCTATTTTTTTTGATTGCAGACTGCCGACTGCGAACTGCAGACTAATTACCTATTCCAAGTCTCTTCTTCACAAGGGGCATAATGTCATCTGAAGGTTCACTGTAAAGCACAACATCTTCAATGGCGTTGATGATATAAGTGTACTTGTTTTCCTTGGCAACTTCCTTGACTGCTGCTTTTGCTTTTTCGATAAAAGGCTGCACAAGCTCCTGCTGCTTAGCCTGCATATCGGTCTGAGCTTTCTGCTGGAAAGCATCAATACGTGCCTGAAGGTCCTGCAATTCCTTTTCCTTTGTCTGTTTGATAAGATCCGACATGGTGGCGGACTGTGACTGGTAATCCATGTATTTATTCTCAAACTCGGACTTCATAGCATCCAGCTGGTCGGTAAGAGTCTTCTGGTAAGCCTGAAGTTTAATTTTTACTGAATCAATGCCAGGCATGGCCTGGAGTAAGGTATTGAATTCAACATGGCCGATTTTAACAGGATTCTGTGCCTGAGCTAAAGCTGACATACAGAGAATCAGTGCAATTACGGCAAAGATCTTTGCTAATTTTTTCATTTTTTACGATTAAATGGTTTATACTCTAATTGGGACTGCAAAATTATTAAAAATTCCCGAATGCCAAATACAGGAAGGCAGCCTATTTTTTCCCGCTTTTGTCACCAGCGGGGTTGCCTCCGCCGGTTTCACCCGTTTTACCTCCGCCGGTTTCACCCGGAGCTCCTTTTTTACCCTTACGGCCCGACAAACTGGCGCCCAGCTTGTCGAGGACCTCATCACTGATATCGTATTTAGGGTTGGCAAATAAGATCGAAAGACTGCCTCCCTTATCAAAGATTACCGCGTAGTTATTGCTTGTGGCTAAATCCTGGATGGCGTTATATATCTTCTCCTGGATTGGTTTAACAAACTCCTGCCTTTTTTTGAACAGGTCCCCGTCTTTTCCGAACCTTGACCTTTGAAGGTTTTTTGCTTCTTTTTCGGCATCAATGATCTCCTGTTCCTTTTTCTTTTTCATATCCTCAGGAAGAAGCACCGACTGGGCCTGAAACTCCTTGTACATCCTGTCAACCTCTCCAAATTTGGCATCGATCTCTTTCTGCCACTGGTTGCTTAATTCATCAAGCTGAGCCTGGGCCTCTGCAAATTCAGGGATATTATCCAGTATGTACTGGCTGTCGACATATGCAAATTTCTGTGCCTGTGTAGATAGTGAGACCAACATGAAAAATGCAACTGCAAAAAACGCTAACCTTTTCATACGCTTAATGTTTGATACTGTCTTTTTATTCTTTTATTCTTTTATTTCGCTACTTCGCTACTTTTTTTATTTCGCCACTTCGCTACTTCGCTACTTTTTTTATTTCGCTATTTCGCCACTTCTCTACTTCGTTATTTTTTTTTATTTAGTTTTTTCGCCACTTCGTTACTTCGTTATTTTTTTTATTTTTCTATTTCTTTTTTTCGCTACTTCGCTACTTTTTTTATTTCACTTTTAATCTATTGACGAGTTTATCGAGAAATGGAACTGGCTGCCGTTGGCACCCGGTGCATTCGGGATAGGATCCAACCCATAACCCCAGTCAAGTCCAAGCAATCCGAACATCGGCAGAAAAACTCTTACTCCCACACCAACCGAACGGTAGACATTGAAAGGATTGAAATTTCTCCAGATATACCAGTCATTCCCTGCTTCAAGAAATGCAAGCCCGTAGATCGTGGCTGAAGGATTCAGCGAAATAGGGTACCTGAGTTCGAGGGTGTATTTTGTATAAACAGTCCCGCCAAGCACTGTATTGGGATAACCCGGGGTCAGAGAGTTATTAACATATCCCCTCATCCCGATAAGCTCTCTTCCGTCCATATTATTATATCCTGTAAGCCCGTCTCCCCCAAGGTAAAATCTCTGGAAAGGAGTAACTCCAAGGTCATAGTTATAAGCTCCAAGCACACCGAACTGTATCCTGGGTGACAGCACCAGTTTCTGGATAAGGTTGATGTACCAGGCGCCTTTGAACTTGAATTTCCAGAATTCGACCCATTTGTATTTTTCATTCACTGTCATAGTGTTGTAATCCACTTTCCCGTTGAATAAGGAATAAGGAGGTGTGAATTCGCCTGTGATGGTGAATTCCGAACCGTTCCTCGGGAAAATGGGAGCATCAACGGAATTCCTAGAAAGAATGATGGAATAGTAGAGTGCATTGTATGTGCCGTTACCTCCGCCGAAAGTAAAGATCGAAGAGTAATTCTGGGTTGTATACTTATTGTAGGTCAGTGACTGGTAGAGTGTAAAATAATTATCAGGCCATTTCAACTGTGAACCAAGGCCAATTGAAACCCCGTCGATCTTGAAATAGCCGTACAAGGGATCGCCGCTGGAAAGGCCGTTGGTATAGCGTGAATGGACGTATGAAAGGCTTAATGCCAATGGTTTTTTACCTCCGACCCAGGGCTCGGTAAACGAGAAGGCATAACTGTAATACCCCACACCGTATGTCTGGAACCTCACACTGAGCTTTTGTCCGTCACCTGCCGGAATAGGTCTCCAGGCCTTGAAGTTTATAATATTTCTAAGCGAGAAATTGTTAAATGACAAACCCAGGGTTCCTATGATCCTGCCGTAACCCCATCCACCCGACAACTCAACCTGGTCGGCCGAGGTCTCTTCAACCCCGTATTCAATATCCACCTGGCCAAGGTCAGGTCTCGGGTTGACGTTTGGAGTCAGTTTTTCCGCGTCAAAATATTTCAGCTGTGCGAGCTGGCGCTGCGACCTGATAAGATTATCCCTGCTGAACAACTGCCCGGGCCTCGTCTGCACTTCACGCAGTGCCACATGATCATTGGTCTTTGTATTTCCCTTGATACTAACCTTGCTGATAGTAGCCTGGGGGCCTTCACGCATTCTGATCTCAAGGTCAACCGAGTCATTTTCAACCCGGGTCTCAACCGGCACCACGTCAAAAAAGAGATACCCGTCGTCCATATAAAGAGATCTGACATCAGCACCGTTGGGGTTATATGACAAAGCCGTTTCCAGGGTTTGCTGGTCATATACGTCTCCTTTTTTAAGCTTGAGGAACTGGCTCAGCACGGTGGATGAATATTTGGTATTGCCCACCCAGGCTATATTACGTATATAATATTTCGGACCTTCTTCAACCCAGATGTCAATATTGATAGAACTTTCATCGAAGTTCGAAATAGAGTCCCTGGTAATCCTCGCATCCCGGTAACCGAGCGCACTATAACGCTTGATCAGGTTCTGCTTGTCTTCCTCGTAATCCTCGGGTATGAATTTTGACGACTTGAAGATCCTCAGCCTTACCGTATTTGTTCCCTGCTTTTCAATATCGTTCGCAATTTCAGTAAAATCAAGGGTTGCCGCATGATAACCGGTTTCAGCGATCATCTCGCTGGCGCCGTCAAGCGGGTTGAACACGCTTTTTTCCTTGGTCTTCTTCATTGCCGCAGCAATCAGTTCATGGGTAAGCTGTGTATTCCCATGGATGCTCAGGGAATAGATCTTTACCCTTTCGCTTTTGTTGATAATGATGAATAGGACCACATCATTGGCAGTAGCAGAATCCTTTTTCTGCTGAATATTGATCTGGACATTCAGAAAACCTTTATCAGTATAAAATTTCCTGATGATGTTCTTTGTTTTAAGGATCATGTTGTCGGTAACATACTCACCCTTGACAAGCCTGATCTTTTCTCGGATGTCATCCGCATCGGATTTTTTAATGCCGACAAACTGGAACTTCGACAGCCTTGGCCTTTCCTTCATCCAGATATCAAGAAATATCTGGTTATCGACAACTTTGGATATTGAGATCTGGATATCCTCGAAAAGTCCCTGGTCCCATAGTTTCCTAAGGGCCCCGGTGATCTTGTCGCTGGGCACTTTGATCTTTTCGCCGACGGTGAGGCCCGAAAGCATGATCAATACATTCCCGTCGAGGTACTTGACCCCGCTCACGGTAATTCCTCCGATAATGTATTCTTTCGGGTTTCCATAATCGGGTAAAGCCTGCTGGCCGATAGTAATCTGGGCCCTGGAAACCGGAACGAGAAGTACGAGAAGCAGGAAGAGTATCAGAAAACGTTTATCCATCCTATCGGCTATGCATTTTTTGTTCAAGTTTATTGATCTGTTCGCTGGTCAGTCCGAACCTTCTTTCCCTCTGCTGAAAATCAACGATAGCAGCATAGAAATCTTCTTTTGAAAAATCAGGCCATAAAACCGGGGTAAAATATAATTCCGCATAGGCTATCTGCCATAGCAGGAAATTACTTACCCTGTATTCACCACTGGTCCTTATAAGTAATTCGGGTTCAGGAATATTAAGAGTAGTCAGAAAACGGTTGAAACAATCAGCGTCAATTTGATCAGCCTCGAGATTTCCGTTCTTTACTTCATTAATGATGGACTTTACCGCCTCCAGTATCTCCCACCTGGAACTATAACTGAGAGCCAGCACGAGAGTAAGTCCTGTATTGCCTGCAGTCGCCTGCATTGATTTGGTCAATTCTTTCCGGCTCCCGGATGGAAGGCTTTGAAGGTCGCCTATTGCTTCGAGACGGATATTGTTCTTCATCAGGGTTTTCATCTCCTTGTGAAGTGACTTCACCAGGATACGCATCAGGGCATCGATCTCATATTTAGGTCGGTTCCAGTTCTCGGTCGAGAAAGCATACATTGTGAGCCAGCCAATTCCAAGTTCAGCAGCAGCCTCTACCGTGTTCCTCACAGAATCCACCCCCCTCTCATGACCAAGAGTGCGGGCAAAACCCTGCTTCTTTGCCCAACGCCCATTCCCATCCATGATGATGGCAACGTGAGCAGGCAACTTTTTAATGTCAATCTTTTCTTTTAAGCTCTGTATGGTCATGTATTGGTTAATGCTCTAAATCTCTGCAACGCCTTGGCGATAGCAGGTTGAATTTGTATGTCAGCGTGATGCCGCTGAATGAATACCAGTCGTTCGTCCTCGAATTCCCTCTCTGCATCCCGGGAGTGTAGCTCAGGGTGGGATCCGAAAGGTACTGTGAAGGATCATCCTTGTTTATCGCTGGACCGTCAAGATAATAGGTCTTGCTCACATCGTCAAGATAATCGGTAAAGGTTTTGTGGATCTCCCAGAACACTGTAAGACCAAGCCTCCTGGCCAGGCTTATCTTTACTCCTAAACCGAAAGGTATGCTGAAGGAATAAGTTTTATAGGGTGTCCTTCCTTCATATCCGACATTCTGCCCCTCAGTTCCTAAATCCCTTAACGAGACACCCCCGTTCTTAGGATTAAAAAGAAAAAATGAAAATCCGGTGTAAATATAAGGAGTTATCCAGTTCTTGCGGCTTCCGATATAAAAATCGAAGAAATTAAATTCCGCTTCAGCCGAGATATCCGTTACCGGGCTCTCGAAGGCAAGGTTCCTTTCGGGCATGAATTTCGACTGGGCCGAATTACCCTTGACCGTCCCCCTGTATGCACTAACCTTCACTGCCCAACGGTCGTCGATATTGTATCTCACGAGTGCCCCGTAAGCAAGCTGGTAGTTCTGAAAATGCTTCCCGGGGTTCAGATCGCCGAGGTAATAACTCCCCCCCCCGTATAAACCCACTTCTATAGTCTGTGCATAAATCTGCTCAGTGTAAAAACAGAATAAACCTGCAGCAAGAAAGGGCACCCAAATCATTGGTGTCCAGCTTTTTTCTGCCTGTAATCCCTTAAACATAAATGAGCTGCTTTTTTAACAATCTATTTAAACGCTAAAATCCTGATTTTATTGGATAAACTTTTATTAAGAATTTGCATTAATTCCGGACATCCAGGCCCCAGTTCAGTTTATCCCTGAGAGTATTGAAAAATGAAGCATCCTTAAGCCTCAGGACATTGATCCTGAAATCGGCTTTCCGGATAACCAGTTCAAGGGGATTTTCAACCTCTTGAATACGTGAATCCATGCTTACAAAGAATGATGTTTTTTCACCGCTGATCAGTATGCGTATTTCAACATCATCCCTTAATACCACGGGCCTTACTGTAAGATTATGGCTTGCAATAGGCGTTATGACAAAAGATCCCGCATCAGGAGCAATGATGGGCCCTGTACAGCTGAGTGAATACGCTGTGGAGCCGGTGGGAGTGGATACTATAAGGCCGTCGGCCAGGTACGAATTAAGGAAATCACCGTTGACCCATGTCCTGATCGTAAGCATCGACATGGGTTTTGCCTTATAAACGGTAAGTTCATTCAAAGCAAAATTGAAAGGACTGAACAAACCGGTACCTGTCTCAAGTTTAAGCAGGGTGCGATGGTCAAGCTTATAATCTGAAAGGAGGATGGCATCAATGGCTGGAACAATCTGTTCCCTGGAAATGCTTGAGAGAAAGCCAAGCCTTCCCATGTTGATCCCCGTCAGAAGAATGCCTGAATCGCCAACTACTGTCACCGCATCCAGCATGGTACCATCCCCGCCTATGGAAAATAAAATATCGACCTTGCCCCGGATATCATCCTCAGTATTAAAAAGCAGAGGTTTAACCTTGCTCTTAAGTCTTCCGTTTACGGTATTAAAAAAAGGTTCATAAAAATACAAGGGCAGGCCCGCTGGTTCAAGCTTATCCACAAGGATTTGCAGAAAAGGCAACACCCCTTCTGCCAGCTGTTTTCCGTAAATGCCAAATCTCATCAGGAAGGCTGATTTTAAAATAGTTTGCAAAGATACGGTAAAATAGGATACAAAAAAGGGTCAGATTGGAGCAATAAAGTGAAGGTAAAGCCCTGGTTTGCCGAGGAGATTCATTGAGCCTTCCACCCTGATAACCACGTCATAATAAGTCGTAAAATCAAGACCAAGCCCGAATCCCATCATAAATGTATTCTGAAGGGAATTGAACGGGATATTAACCTCATCATATCCGTAAGCTTTCTGCCGGTAGGCATAGACATACCCCATGTCGGTAAAAACATTAAGGTATAATGCCAGGGGAACAGTGTTGAACTTATTGGTCCTGATGAAGTTAAGCTTTTCAACCCTTTCGGGAATCAATGCAAATTTGATATTGTTTTTAAACACAAGGTAATGCTGTCCGTCCACAACATAATACTCATACCCCCTTACGAACTCCCGGCCATAGCCCAAGCCCTTCTGCAGGTAGTAGGGTTGCTGGGATTCGAAACTGAGCTTCCCCAGCAATGAAAACGCATAATACCATCGGTCGGTAAGCTGAAAATACTTGCGGAAAGTCGATTTGATATAAGTGTCATGGGTAAACCAGTAAGGAAAGGAATGGTTCAGTTCCAGGTCGAAATACCATCCGTTCAAAGGATAGTACTGCACATCCCTGTGATCGTTCCTGTACTGGTACCAAAGGGTTGCAAAATCCTGGTTGTTGCTGAACGACAGGGAAAAGCCCGGGACATGCAATACAGTATCCTGCAGGTAATAATGATTATAGGCAAGCCGTATGGTATGGATCACGTATATATTCGGCCTTAAGAGCAGGTCGGCAAAAGCATAGGTCAGCTCCTTGGGATAGCTGTTTGTCCCGTTGTAATACAATGGCTTGTTGTCAATGGTCTGAATGGCCACCTGGTGGTTGAGTTCGATGTCAGCCCCGAATCCTGCTCCTATGGTCTGCTTCCTGTTAACATAGGGTATTTTGTAGGTAAAGCCATACTTCTGGTTGAACCCGAAATGAGTGATGATCTTCAGGGTTTCATTCCTTCCCCTGACATTGAAGAATGTAAAATCAATTCCGTAGGTCAGCTTTGTCCAGTCCCAGGTCTGCAGCCAGGCATTGATATTCTGGTCCGACAGCTGAAAATACGGGATGGGCCAAACATACCAGCGCTCAATGACCTCTATACGCAGGTTTAAACGGTTCGAGCCATGGTCAACACTTGTATCCAGGGTCACGAAATTGAACAAACGGGTATTGAAAATATTCTCTTTTGCATGCTCCAGGATGTCGGGCAAACTGGCGATTTTCAGCGTGTCACCTTCTTTGAATTTCAATTCACGGAGGATGATGTTAGGGTGAGTGATGCGGTTCCCCGAAATGCTGATCTTTCCCGCAATGACATACGGGTCCTGCGCCCCTGAACTCAGGGAGGAAACAATTAAAAACAGAACCATGGCCTGTTTCAGCAAGCGGTTAACTGCTGCTGCCCCCTGTTGCATGACTCAGATATTTAAGTAATTCATCAGGGAATCGAAGCGGTCCTGCAAGCCATCGGTAAAGGAATCTTGCTTTGACCAGCTTGCTTTGACAAGGTAGTTGTAACGGTAAAAGGTCTGCAATACGGCACCGATATCAACCCTGTTCAGCTTGATCGTAATCTCGAGTTTCGTGGAATCAGGATGTGAAGTAATATATAAACTAAGGATCTTGGCATCGTTTGATTCGACTATACCTGCAATTTCGGTAAGCAGGTAATCTTTCTCATTGATTTCAAGCACTATAATGCCACCCGGATGTTTCAGGGTTGTGATCGAAGAAAGTGCCCCGACCAGGTCGGGAAGTGAAATCACTCCCATATACTGGTTTTTTATGTTCAGTACAGGCAGAATCGTAAGTTTTTGATCAGAACAAATCAGGAAAGCATCATAAATGTGCTGATTTTCAAATATATACGCTCTGCTCAGCACAATTTTTCCATCCCATACCGGCTGTTCAAACTCGCCCCTGTTATAGATATCTGAATCGGAGATAAGCCCTATAAAGTCTAGCTCATTCACAACTGGGAGGTGGGAGACCCGGAGTTCATCCATCAGCCCAAGTGCATCCGAACCGATGTCGGAAGGTCTCAGTGCTATTATTGTATCGTTGATGAGGTCTTTAGCTATCATTGAGAATGCTAAGATAACTATTATATCTCATATGGCTTACCTTCCCTCCGTCCAGAGCGGCTTTCACGGCACAACCAGGTTCATGGGTATGAGTGCAGTTCTTATACTGGCAGAAAGGCAGTAGCCTTTCCATTTCAGGGAAACACCTTGGAATCTCATTATGGTCAAAATCAATGAGCCCGAATTCCCTGATTCCGGGTGTATCTATAATAAACCCGCCCCCGCTTATTTCATGCATCTCGGCAAAGGTGGTGGTATGCATACCCTTGAGATGCACACCGGAGATCTTACCTGTTCGGATATTCAGCCCTGGTTGTAAAACATTGATCAGGGCTGACTTCCCTGCTCCCGAATGACCCGAGAACAGATTGATCCTGCCTTTCAGCACCTCCCGGAGTTCAGTGATATTTGTCCCTTTAAGGGCTGAAACCGTATAACAATGGTATCCTGCATTTTCATAAATATCCCTGAGTTCATCAAGCAGGCGCAAGATGTCTTCCCCGTAAATATCGGTCTTGTTGAACACCAGGCTTGCAGGGATGTAATAACCTTCGGCTGTAACAAGGAAACGGTCAATAAACCCGGTGGAAGTGCGGGGTTCTGCCAGTGTAACAATGAGATAGGCATGGTCAAGGTTTGCAGCGATGATATGTGAAACCTTGGAAAGCTTGGTAGCTTTGCGGATGATGTAATTCTCCCGGGGATGGATATTTGTTATCATCGCATTCCCGTGCTGAAGGTCAGGCTCGAGATCCACCCTGTCGCCTATGGCTACAGGGTTCGTATGTTGAATGTCCCTGATCCTGAACTGCCCTTTAAGCCTGCAGTTCACTGTACTGCCGTCATCAAGGCGCACCCTGATCCAGCTACCGGTCGATTTTATGACAAGTCCTTCCAAAGATCAGGGGAAGAAATAGTGTTTCTTTACCGGTTTCCTCACATCCCGGATACCATCCAAGCCATCTTTGAAAACCACGAAATCACCTGGTTGAATATTGAAATTGCCTTCATTGGTCTCAATTTCCTCCCGTCCAGGCTGTTTGATTAAAACCATGCTCATTTTTATTTTTATTGTAAAATTATAAAAAATTGTTATTTTTGATCGGATTAAATTGCCGCCTACGATGAGACCTATCACTTATTTCACCCTGGCTTTCGCGCCGGTAGTTGCCCTTGGCATGTATTTTTACCTTGGGCGAAAGTATGGAAAAGCTTTCCAGAAAGTAATGATCCAGAGCTTCCTTGCCGGGATGCTGGGGGTCTCCGTCCTCGCAGCCGCCAAGATCCTTTCTACAGCGCTGGGGCTTAACGATCTTCGCAGCATGAAGCGTTTGCTGTTCTATTCATTCATCACCATCGGCCTTGCTTCCGAACTTGGCAAATTCGTTCTATACCGCTATTATATTGTTCCTAAAAAAGTCATAGACCGGCCTATCCACGGAATTACCATGTCGGTGATGGCTACTCTTGGCTTTTGTTCACTTGCCCTGCCCGGCTTTATGCTTCATTTTTTCCACACCCAGCCTGCCTATCCCGAGACCCTGTATATGTTCATCTTTGTACCGGCAAATATAATTTTTGCCGTGGTGATGGGTTTCTTTGTTGGAATGGGCAAGTTCATCAAGACTTATTTCACCTTCACGCTCACTGGTTTATTCGGGGCGGTCTTTTTTCACGGCTTGTTTATCTTCACCCTGATGACCCAGGATTTCAAACTTCTCAGCCTGTTTGCGTTTGGATCTACAGTAATAGTATTCATACTCGGGATCAAAGCAGCGGTGACTGAACCTGAGATCGACTGACCGAAAAAAGCTTTCCCGGCTTACACTGCACCACATTTTCAATTTCCAGGTTTAGCAAAGCTGCTGCAGTTTTGTTAACAGGTAGTCCGCTTTTCCTGCTGATCTCATCTATGCTGAGATCCCCTTCGGCAAAAAGCAAATTAACAATCTTATCCTCGTCCATGGTCAGGGGGATGAACAGTTTCGGCTGAACAACAGAGGCTGTAACCCGGGTTTCCTTCCATTTCATTTCAAATATCAGATCATCCGCGTTCCTTATGATATCTGCTTTCTTTTGTTTGATAAGCATGTTGCATCCACAAGAAAATTTATCGGTCACCCTGCCCGGCACTACAAAAACATCCTTGTTATAGGTGTCTGCAATACCAGCAGTTATCAGCGCCCCACCCTCTAATGCGGCTTCTATCACGATGATAGCATCGCAAAGGCCTGCAATGATCCTGTTCCTCATAGGGAAATTCTCCCTGTCGGGTTCGGTACAGCTGAAAAATTCGGTGACCAGACCTCCCTGCTCCAGCATTTTCTCTGCCATGATCCTGTTATTGCCCGGATATATCCTGTCAAGCCCGTGCCCAAGCACCCCTGCCGTATCCAATCCGTTATCCAGCGCAGCCCGGTGAGCCTGGCTGTCGATCCCGTAAGCCAGTCCGCTCACGATCAGGGGAGATTCCTCTCTCAGCCCCTGTATGAGTTCCCGGGTGACGGATTTGCCGTATTCGGTTGCGCTGCGGGTGCCTACCACCCCTATTACCTTATCGGCGTTCAGGTCGGCATTGCCCTTGTAAAAAAGATAAACCGGGGAATCATAACAATCGGCCAGCCTCCAGGGATAATCCTCATCAAGGAAGAACAACACCCTGATCTTATATTTTTCAATGAATTTCATTTCCCTTTCCGTCCTTTTCCACAAGACTTTATCGTTCAAACCATACCTTACAGCCTTTTCAAGCCTGGGATGTATGCCGGCAAGTTCCCTGTAATGATCGAACACGTTTTTAGCGCTTTTGAATTGCCTGATGAGATTTTTACCTGTTACACAGCCCACACCAGGTATCTGGCTCAATGCAAGGGTGTACATTAACGAATTTTGGTCCATTGTTTTTTTCTCTTATCTTTATCCGCCCAGATCGGGAAAGTGACAGGTTTATAAAATTTATTTATTGAAGACTTCTGAGCCCATAACCCTTGTGTGCCCCCTCGATTGGGGGATTGGCCACGCTTCACGCTGTGTTCCGATAGTGAATGCGCTCAGGATGCAGGGATGGAATGTGATAGTTGCTGCCGACGGAAGACCCTATGAATTTTACAGGTATGAATATCCCAAACAGGAGTTGCTGCGATTCCCGGGGGTTGAGATAAGGTATCCTAAGGGAAACAGCATGATCCTTGCAATGGCAGCAAGAGTTCCCCGCCTAGTGGCAGGTCTCAGGGATGAACATAATTTGCTTAAAAAACTCGTAATTGAAACCGGGGCAAACCTTGTAATCTCCGATAACCGCTACGGCTGCTGGCATCCTCATGTAAAATCGGTGTTCATGACACACCAGCTGAACATCATGATGCCTTCGGGTTTTGAATTTGCCTCATCCTTGCTTAAAAGAATCAACTATTCATTCATTCGAAAATTTGACGAATGCTGGATACCCGATTCCGAAGATGAAGGCGGGCTTTCAGGCCGTCTTTCCCATTGCCTCAGGCTGCCCGATCACTGCCATTTTATAGGTCCGTTGTCACGTTTGTCGGCTCCTCTGCCCGAACCTGCCGCCCTCCCCTGCCCTGCCGCTGAAATTTTTGTATTGCTTTCAGGGCCTGAGCCCCAGCGCAGTATTCTCGAGACCATGCTTATTGATCAGTTAAGAACCACATCCCATACTGCTATTATTGCAGGGGGCCGCACCGAATCTGATGAAACAATGATAATTGACGGACGTATCAAGCTGTTCGCCCGGCTCGGATCAGACCTGGTGAAATACTATATTCAAAAATCCGATCATGTAATCTGCAGGAGCGGATATTCCACCCTTATGGATCTTGCAGCACTTGGAAAAACAGCCATCCTGATCCCTACTCCAGGTCAGACAGAACAGGAATACCTTGCCTTAAGGCTCTCGAAAATGAACGTTCATTATTCAGTTGCCCAGGAAGAGTTTCAGCTCAGCGAGGCCCTGTCAGAAAGCAAGGGATATAAAGGATTAATGGTTCAGAACGATTATATGGTACTGAACCAGAGGCTGAAAAGGCTGTACCATCAGGCAATGGCTTTCCGGGCGCGGTAAACCAGGTAAATTCCAAGAAGCACAAATGGGATACTCAGCAGCTGACCCATGTTCAGCGCCATCCCGTTTTCGAATCCAACCTGAGGCTCTTTCAGAAATTCAACAAGGAACCTTAAACCGAAAACAAGGATGAGGAAAAGCCCGAATAAAAGACCAGGCTCAGGTTTTCCTTTTTTGATATAATACAGTCTCCATAGAAATAGGAAGAAGATGAAATAACTCAGGCCTTCATAAATCTCTGTCGGATGACGGGGGTCCAGTGCTTCGGCCGGGTTTGCGGCACGGAGAAAATAAAACCCCCATGGGAGACTTGTTACATGACCGAAGATCTCGGAATTCATGAGATTGCCGGTCCTGATACACAATCCGGACAATGCAACTACGATCACTACCCTGTCCATGACCCATAAAAAGGTCAGCTTGTTCCTCATGCCGAATATCCATATCGCAAGTATGATGCCGATCGCAGCACCGTGACTGGCAAGGCCTCCCTCCCATACTTCAAGGATCTTCAAGGGATGTGTAAGATAATAGCCTGGTTCATAGAAAAGACAATGACCCAGCCTGGCACCAACCACGGTTCCTATGACCATATAGGTTGTAAGTGTGTCGAGCTTGGTTACTTCTATGCCTTCTTTTTTAAAGAACTGAAGCATGATAAAATACCCGAAGAAAAAAGAGGAAGCGAACAGAAGTCCGTACCATCTGATAGTGAGGCTTCCGAGATGAAAAAGATCAGGGCTCGGGTTCCAGTGGATGTATGCAAGTATGGCATTCATAAAGTCAGGATTAAGTAGCGAAGTAGCGAGATAGCGAAATAAATAGCGAAATGTTTAAAATTCAGTTTTCGCTACTTCGCTACTTTTTTCATTTGTACTCCTTTATTCGTTTGTTAAACAACATATCCATTTCCTTCGCCAGTTTCGGTTGTTTATTATCAGTGGCAATCAAGGAAATCCTGCGGATCATTCCCATATTTGTATTGATATCGCCCTGGAAATACTGACGGTAGTTCGGATCATACGACATGTAATAATCCAGGTTCTGGGTAAGGATCTGTGAGACCCTCCTCATGATCTTATTAGCCTGGGCGGTATCCCCGGCTTTGTAATATACTTCTGCATATGGCAGCATGTAAATATCGTACGTGATCTTCGAATCAGGGAAATTGGTAAGGTATGAATTAAGCAGCTTCACCGCTTCCAGCTTCTTATCCATGTTAAGCAGCGACTGTGCAACCCTCATGACATTGGTCTTCGGCCGTACTGAGTTATTCAGGCTCTCAGGATCAATATATACATGGGGATCGGCGAGGTTACCCCACTTGCATTTGTTCATCAGGATATCGTATGATGTCAGTGCATCGATGCCGCCCATGCCCTTTATATAATCGGCAGAATCGGCAGGAACGGGCATGAACTTATAAACAAACCCCGTAACACTGCAGTATTTTTCGAGGTTGAACACATGACTAACACTTCCGGGAGACGCAAAATACAACGGACGTTTCCAGTTATTGGTAGCAACGAAATCCAGCAGCATAATATCATTCTTGTACAACTGGTTTCCCCGAAGCGTCCAGTAGATGGTATCAACCATTTTATCTTTAAGGTGGATGGGCACAATCCCGTACTTCAGGCAGGTTTCTTTATCCACGGCAAGTTTTACGTTCCTTGAGGGAATGAACTTGATCTTTTCACCATTCTGAAGTGTGAGGAAAGTCTGAGGGTCGTCGCTTTTAATAAAATCTATAATGTCTTTAAGGTTCACATACCCTTTGACCCCGATGTCATAAAAAGGTATTATCTCATTTTTACCCGTTCCGTATGATTTCCTGTCAAGGGTAAACGGAAGAGGTTCCGAATCATACATCTTCTGGTAAAGCTGGTCGATATACCATCCGCCTGAGGCGAGCATATAATTGACAACCCTTACATCAGTCCTGATGCCTTCAACCTCCTGGTCGTACCAGAGCGGGAAAGTGTCGTTATCCCCGTTTGTGATCAGGATTCCCTGGGAGCCGCATGAATTCAGGTAGTTTGCAGCAAAATCACGGCATGAATATTTGCCGCTGCGGTCATGGTCATTCCAGTTCTCCTTTGCCATGTTCACAGGGACAAGCAGCGAGCAGAATGCAAAGACCAGCGCGATTGCAAGGTATTCCTTTTTAAAGTATTTTTTAGCCAGGCCGATGAGGTAGAGCACACCAAGCCCAATCCAGATGGCGAATGCATAGGTTGATCCGCAGTAAGAATAATCGCGTTCACGGGGCTCGAAAGGCTTCTGGTTAAGATAGATCACAATGGCAAGGCCTGTCATGATAAAAAGCATGGTGATTATCAGGGTCCCGTGTGAATCTTTTTTGGCCTGGAAGAATAAGCCAATAAGCCCCAGGATCAGGGGCAGCATATAATAATTGTTCGTGCCCCAGTTCTTTTTGCTGTCGGGTATTTTCACCTGGTCATGCCCAAGCCTCAATTTGTCGATAAAAGGAATCCCGGTCAGCCAGTTACCGTCTTCGACCCCGCCGAAACCCTGAACGTCGTTTTGCCTTCCCGCAAAATTCCACAGGAAATACCTCAGGTACATCCAGCCAACCTGGTAGGTGAGAAAATATTTCAGGTTTTCTGTAAAAGTAGGCTTGTTTACAACTGTTGACTTGCCGTCTTCATCAGTGATGGTAACAGGCACGCCTGCCCCCCCCCATCTCTTGTAAAAATCCAGGGTACCCTTGCGATCTCCTTCGCTGCTCCATATCCTTGGGAAAATCGTCATGAAACGCGGATCATAAACAGGAATGGTTCCCTTACGGTCATCCACAACAACATATTTATGAGAAGCCGAATCATGAGCATAAACCGGGCTGCCATCCTCATAACCAACAATAGGTGCATTATAATACTGCCCGTAAAGCAGAGGCCAGGTTCCGTATTGTTCCCGGTTCAGGTATGACACAAGTCCAACAATATCCTTCGGGTTATTTTCATTGATGGGAGTGTCGGCATTAGCCCTGATGACAAGGACCAGGAAGGTTGAGTACCCGATGAGCAGAAATGCGAAAGAAAGGATAATTGAATTGATGAGCGGGCGGCTGGTCTTTCTTGTGTACCAGAGCCCCCATACGATCAAACCTGTGAGAAGAATGAGATAAAAGATGGTCCCGCTCTGGAAAGGCAGACCTAAAGAGTTTACGAAAAGTATCTCGAACTTCCCTGCCAGGTTGGGTATCCAGGGAATCACGAAATACATGATGAATGCCAGCACGAATATTGAAACAAGAAGGGTCAGGAACAAGCCCTTGCGTGTTGTCTTGAACTTTTTGTAATAGATCACATAACCAAGGGCTGGAATGGTAAGCAGGTTAAGAAGGTGAACCCCGATAGCAAAGCCTATCATGAGGGCAATGAAAATAAGCCAGCGGTTTGCATGCCTTTCGTCGGCAACCGAATCCCATTTCATAATAGCCCAGAAAACCAATGAAGTGAACATGGCCGACATGGCATAGACCTCGCCCTCCACCGCCGAAAACCAGAACGAATCGGTAAAAGCGAAAGTCATTGCACCTGTAAAGCCTGCTGCGAATATCGTCCACATGCGGCCTTCAGTCATTTCTCCATCGGGAGCAACGATCTTCCTGGCAAACATGGTAATAACCCAGAACAGGAACATCACCGCCAGAGCGCTGCAAATGGCGCTCATCCCATTGATCATCATTGCTACCTTTGACAAATCGCCGAATGCAAACAATGAAAATACTCTTCCTATAAGCTGCATGGTAGGAGCCCCCGGAGGATGGCCGATTTGGAGCTTATAAGTAGTCGAAATGAATTCACCCGGATCCCACCAGCTGGCGGTAGGTTCAATGGTAAGTAAAAAGACGATTGCCGAGAGCGTGAAGGTAACCCAGCCGATGATCGTATTCAGTCTCTGGTATTTATTCATTGATCAGATTTGAATGGGCCGCTAAGGTACAAAAATTGGACTTACACGAAAAAAGTACTACTTTTGCACCCTGTTTTCCGCAACCTTGAACATGCCTGCAGATCACGATTCACGGTTCACGGTTCACGGAATTTGTCCCGTGGTGTAATGGCAGCACTAGAGATTTTGGTTCTCTTGGTCTAGGTTCGAATCCTGGCGGGACAACAAGACTTTTTTACAATTTATTGAAATACAATCATTTACAGATTTTTCAGGGTAACCATCG
>Ga0118677_10002527_pt1 | contig 36658 bp, 19 predicted proteins | sample AliMusrvi5mmetaG_FD_86154 | JGI IMG/M metagenome (GOLD analysis project Ga0118677, IMG submission 86154)
TAGCCAAGAGGCGGTTAAGGTCCGGCTCTTGCGGGCCCGCCTGATGCTTCGGGAACGACTGACGCGAGTCTACGGCGACGAATCGACTCTCGTCCCTCCACACGAATCTAAAGTGTGACCGGTTTCATGTTCGGCTGGCCGTTTTTCTCGTAATGCCATACGTATTCCCGGACTTGTCGGAAAACCACCGCTTTCTCAGGACGGCGGCTGTCTGCATTGCCCTGAGCAACAACACCAAGGCGAAAGAGTAGCTATGGATAATCATCGCGCGGGAGGTACCGTAGCAGGAATGGCATAAGAGTGCGCCACCTGGGCATTGCGGCGGTCGAACCGCTCTTCCACCGGCAAGCAAGCGCGGACGTAATCGATCGTGATTCCCGCAGGCGCGACGCGCACGCGGAGGTGGCCGGAACTGCCCAGTAGCACGCCGCTCTTGTAACAGTATTCCGCAGCAGTGCGGGTGTTGCCGCGAGGGTCACCCGGTTGCGGGACTTCCTGGTAGACGATTCCATCAAGATCCTGCTTGACGTACAGGTGGTCGTGGCCGTGGAAGACGGCCGTCGCGCGATTCTCGATGAGTAATTGGTGGATGGGCGCCGGCCAGCCGGCCCGGTTCTGCTTGAATCCATCGCTGCCGTCGGGATTCCTGCCACCCCATTCGTACAATGGGGCCGCCTCCGCCCCACCGCGGCATTCCGGCGTCCCACCGCCCACCAAGTGATGGGTGAAGACGAACTTGTACTTTGCCTTGCTCGCTTCCAGCGTGCGTTTGAGCCACTGATACTGCTCCTCACCGAGCGAGCGACTCCAGTTATCGCCCTTGCCGTGCTGCCTCTGCGAGAACCAGAAGGGATCCAGCGCAACGAACAGCGCGTCGCCCCACTCCCAGGCGTAGTAGTCTTGCAACAGGCCGGCCTGCGGATGTCTTGTTACGTTGCCCGTGTAGAATCTGTCCGGAACGGGATTTGGAAAATACCGCTTCCGCATCACGTTCGACCAGACGGCCAGGCCTTCGGCGTCGCTGCCCCGCCCGCGCGGAGTCTCGCCGTCGTGATTGCCAAGCACCAGGAACAGGGGTGCCGACCGGCAGAGTTGGCCGAAGTAATACCTTTGCGCCAGGTATTGCCGCGCGGCGTTCTCACGATTGTCGTGTTTCTCGCTCATGAACGTGTCGCCGAGGTCGATGTTGAAATCCGGGGCGTCGGCCAGGGCATTGGCCAGCGTGCGCTGATAGAGTTCGGCGCTGACGCGATCGTCGAGGTGCGAGTCGGCTGTGATGGTGAACGTGAACGGGCTGTTCGGCGGGCGCTGCGTATGAAAGGTGGCCATCATGTTGGTAAGGCCGGCGGCGCGGAACTGATAGAAGTACTGCGTATTGGGCCGCAACGAGCCGATCACAACTTCTACAGGTTCGCCTTTCTTGAATTCACGCGTCGGCGTCTGTTGCGTGAGCTGCCCCCGCTCGGTTCCGTAGACAATGTTGCCTTCGGTATTGTGATAGGCCAGCACGCTCAGCGTAACGGAATCGCGCGTGGGCCGACCGAGAACCACGTCCAGTGGATGCGCCGGCAGGTCGTTGCATTTTGAATTCTGGGTTGGTTGCTTACGGCCGCCCTTGTTGCGGCCCGGCTTGCCCTCGGGCGCGCCCAGCGCCATGCCGACGCAAAGGACCAACAAGGCTGCCTGTTTGATGATGTGAAAGCTCATGGATTATTCTTGCGGTCCTTTCCTCGGCCCTTGCCTTGGCCTTTGCCTGGGCCCTTGACGATGATGTCAGAAGGCTTGCTCGGATCGTAATTTGGATTGGCGGTCGGCATTTGGGCGTTAACCGCCGTGAGGTAGTCGCTCAAGCGTTGATTGAGTTCTTTGGCCTTGTCCGGCATTTCTTGCGCCAGGTCGTCGCGCTCGCCGGGGTCTTTAGCAAGGTTGAACAGTTTCAGCGTACTGGTCTCGTAGGCACGGATGAGCTTGAAGTCGCCCAGCAGGATCGTGGATGCCGGCCCGATGACATCCTTGTCGTAGTGTGGGAAATGGACGATGAACTCTTCACGTGGACGTTTTACCGTTCCCTTTCCGCCGCTCGTGAGTATCGTGGCCAGGCTCCCGCCCTCAACGCCCTTGGGCAGCGGTTCGTTGATATTTGCCAGCTCCGCGAGGGTCGGCAGCAGATCCTCGCCGATCGCCCGCACATGCGAACAATCGCCCGGCTTGACGCCCGGGCCGCGGATGATGAACGGCACCCGCAGGCCGCCTTCGGAGACCGTGCCTTTGCCGCCACGCAGCGGCGGATTTCGCCCGGGCGTGCCGTGATCGGCAGTGAAGATGACGTAGGTGTTGCCGGCGATGCCCAGTTCGTCGAGTTTCTTCAGAACCATGCCGAAGGCAATATCCAGGTCGAGATCGGCCGCCGCCTCAGCGACCTCGCGCTCACTCAAGTCGCCTCCCCAACTTTTCACGGAGGCGAGGGTTTCCGGCTGTGCGTCACCCCCATTCCGCGAGGCGTAGTGCGACATTTGCAGATAAAACGGCTTGCCGGCCTTCACCTGTCGCGTCATGAACTCCAGGCCGCGATCGGTCATCCCGTACAGCTCTTTGGGATGCGGATTGTCGACGTTGTCCGGCCCGCCATTGCCGGTCGGGCCATCGCTGGCGTCGAATCCGTACTGGCTGGGATCGATGCGGCCCGCGTGCCACTTGCCGAAGTGTGCGGTTGCGTAGCCAGCCCGCTTAAGCAGCGCGGCAATGGTCGTCTCGCTCGTAGGAAGCTGAATTGAGCTGGGAGGGGGGAGCAAGCGGGCGTTCATGCCGCCGCCGCTGTCCTTCTTGCCCTCACCAATGAACGTCATGTGCAACTGCGCCGGACTCTTGCCGGTGAAAATGGCGGCCCTTGAAGGCGTGCAGCGTGGCGACGGCGCGTAGAAGTTAGCGAACCTGATTCCTGCCGCGGCCAGTTTCTCCAGGTTCGGCGTGCGAACATAATTGCTCTTTGAATCTGGCGCGGCGTCATCCATCTGCACCGACGTGCTCGTCCAGCCGTGGCCTTCGCCAAGAATGAAGACGAAATTGGGTCGCCCGACTGGGCCAGCCGCGTCAGCCGCGGCCGAACTGGCCGTTAGGCCGATTACGGCTAGCGCAATTGCCGCTGCGGAACCCATCAGACCTTGGGCGGCAAAACGATAATTCATGGTATGGTGGAAGCATGCTTTCATGGTCGGGCCTTTTGTTGTTCGAGCTGAGCGCCGGTGACGCGCATGCGAAGCGTGTAGATCGCCGGCCGGGCGGTGATGAATAAAGTTCGGTGATCGGGGCCGGCAAAGCACAGGTTCGTAGGCTCATGGGGGATCGCGATCCTTTCGCGATACTTGCCGGCGGAATCGTAGACGACAATGCCTTTCTCGGCCATGTAGACGTTTCCTTCACTGTCGAGCTTCATGCCGTCGGCGCCGACCGGGGCGAAGAAACGCTTGTGCGACAACTTGCCGTCATTCTCGATGTCATAGAGGTAAATACGCTTGGCCCCATGGTCGCTGACGTACAGCCGCTTCGCGTCCGGCGTACCGATCAACCCATTGGGCCGCACCATGTCGTCAATCACGCGAACGACGCGTTTATGGTCGGGAGCGACGTAGTAGAGGTGCTCGCCGTCCTGCATCTGCACGGCACGGCCGTAGATCGGATCAGAGAAATAAACCCCGCCTTTTGGATCGATCCAAAGGTCGTTGGGTTGATTGAATGGTTTGCCGCCGTATTGGGCGGCGACCACGGCCGCGCGGCGCTGCGGGTCAATCGACACGACGCGGCCCCGGCCGCCCTCGCAGGCGAAGAGGTTGCCCGCCGTGTCGAAGGCCAGACCGTTGGCGTTGCTGGTATCTTTGCGAAAGAGGGTGATCTTGCCATCGAGCGACCACTTGTAGGTATGGCTGACGGGGATATCGGAAAAGTACACGTTGCCTTGGGCATCGGCCGCCGGGCCTTCGGTGAACTGATAGTCGTCGCCGACCTTGGTCAGCTTTGCACCCGGCGCGACGACGCTGGGACGTGGCTCCGCAGACATCGTGGATGTTGCCCAGACAACCATCGACAGCGACAATAATACCAGTCGGAACATTGCTCGCGTCATGGAGTAGCTCCTGAGCTTGGTTGCTCCCGCTCACCCGGTTGATTGGGCTTGTCCGGGCGGTTCTGTCCGCCGCGCCGCCCACCACGCTCGCCACCACCGGGACCGCCGCCACCACCGCTCGTCGCATCCACCTCTTCCGGCGTCAACGTGCCGTCGTTTTTCTTGTTGGCGGCTTTCAGAACGGCGGGAGCGTTTCGGATTTCTTCGGCCGAGAGTTCGCCGTTTCGATCCGTGTCCAGCAGCCGCATCAATGGGCCGCCCGGCCGACGTTTTCGACCATCTGGTGCAACGTTGTCACTCGCATCGTCAATCTCGTCCGCGGTTAGCTTGCCGTCGCCATTCTTGTCGAGGGTCTTCAGGGCGACCGCGGCATTCTCCATTTCCGCCGTGCTCAGCACGCCATCGCCGTCGGCGTCGAGCGCCCGCGCGAGCAGCGATCGGCCGAATCCACGACGACGACCGCCTTGCGGCGAACCGCCGCTTTGTCCGTCGCGTGACGGTCGCTCGTCATCAGGGCGCATCTGATCACCTCGACGTTCGCCGCCATCGCTCTTGCCGCCTTTGCCGGCGCGTTCTTGTCCGTCACCTTTCCCCGGGGGCGGCCGGCGTTTGGGTCGGACGTCGAGGCCTTGCGCGGCGCGCTCAGTGATGGTGCCTTGCGGCGTCAGGTCGCGGCCTTGGAAGGCGGGATGATCGGCGGCGTAACGATATGCGCGGAAGGCAGAGTTGGTCATCGGCAGAACATCGTTAAGCACTTTCACCGCGCCGTCGCGCGTGACGGGGTTGATGTACTCCCAGACCAGCTCGCCCGCGCCGGTCACCTCGAAGAAATGGCCCTCGGTGTCGGAGCAAATGAAGGTGCTGCCGTTCGGGAGACGCTGGCCGCTGCAGCCAATGTGGCTGAAGAAGTTGTGGCTGTTGACGGATCGGTAGCTCCAGACGATTTGCTTCGAGATCTGGCGCGGTTCGTTGTGCGTGTCGTGGTCGTAGGTCTCGCGCCGGTAACCTGCGACGGGCGGGTTGACATACTTACCGGTGTCGCGGCCGCCCGCGTCGAGAAACGGATTGATTTCCAGGACGGATGATTGCGGCGTGCGCTGGTAAAGATATTGGCCGTTGTTAAGCACCATGATGTGTCCCGCGCCCGGCAGACCGGGCCGAATCCAATGTACGTCGTGCGCACCGCCCATTTGTTTGTGGCCGGAGGTCGCCGCATCCCAGTTCTCCAGAACGCGAGGCGGATCGCCCTGCCCATAGCGGGCCGGGTCGCCGAAACGGTAGAGGAAATCACCTGCCGGGCTGGCCGCCTTGGCGATACTGGCCTTGGGGTCGTCGGGGACGAACGTGCCATCGTGGTCAACCACGTAGAGTTCGCCCTGGACCGAGTTGATCACGATTTGGCCGGACTCGGCGTTGTAATCCATCGAATTGCAGTGCAGCCAGTCGCGTTTCAGCGGGCGGCCAGGTAGGTTGAGATTGATCCGGCCGGGATGGTCGGCAATGGTCTTGCCTGGGCCGACGTAGTTCGCCTTCGTCGGGTCAACATCTTGCACGACGTGATCGAAGAACCACCATTCCCAGACCACTTTGCCCTGCATGTCCACCTCGACGACGGCATCCATCTGCCCGTCGCCGCGATACGGGCCTTTCTTGGGATCAGCACCGGCAGCGAGGGCTTGCTCGTTGGTGATTGCCTTGTTAGCGATATAAACGGTGGTCGGCGCATTGAGCATCTTGTTGAAGATCCGCACCCAATCATGATGCGGGGCATAGCCTTCGCGCTTCTCGGTATATTCCCATACCATCTTGCCATCCCAATCCAGTTCCTTGAAACCTTGGAAGCCGCTGGGGTCGTCCTTCGAAGCGTCGAGAATGTGGCCGTTGTCGAGCAGGTGCGGGTTCGTACCGATGGGCCAGGTGTGGACGACGCGGCCCTCCATATCGAGGAGGAAGGTCCGATTGCCCACGCCGAAGAGCGTGTAGCCATTGAAAGCCTTCTCCTTGTTCCAGTAGAGCAACTCCGTAGGTCCTTGCAGTCGCTCGTAAGCGAAAGCTGACGCCACGACCAGCACCAGCGGCACTGCTAAGGAAACGAAGATCGTTGTTGATTTAATGGTTTGGCTCCTCCACGGCAGCGGCCAGGGGTTCATTTTTTTGATCCAGTCAGTTCCTATTATCGCCTGCGGACCGGCGATTGTCGTCGCGCGGCGGAGGCGGACGGTCATCGTCACCGCCGGGCCGAGTAGCAGGTGGTGGCCGGCGATCACCACCGCCGCGTTGACCACCGCCTCGCCCCTCCCTGCCAACCGGCGCACCTTCCGTGGCCTGGTCGTGAAAACCCGTCTTCCCGCAAAGCGAAGCGGGCTGCTCGATCGGACCGATCGGCTTGAGGTCTTTACCGGCCAGGCCGGGATAATCGGCCGGGTAGCGGTGGATCTTGAACACGGCGTTCCAATTGTGCCCCCGGTGGTCCAGTCCCGACAACTCCCCTTGAGCCAAGATGCCGTTATGAACCACGGGATTCACATACTGCCATACCGTCTCACCGGACTGGGTGACCTCGAAGAACGTGCCTTTTACGCCCGCACAAATCAGCGTGTTGCCGCTGGGTAGGCGGTGGGCCCCGGAAATCTCGGACGAATAGAAATCCTCGGGCGTTTCGGTCTTGTACTGCCAAACCGGGCGATCGGGGCCGAAAGTGCCCTTTGCCGATAAGAGGTAGTTGCCGCGGTCGTCCATCGGCGGCACGATCTCCTCGATGGTCGAGTAGCCGCGGTCCAGGCCGTTGTTGAAGATCAGGATATGGCCCGCGCCGGGATACCCGTCAGGAATCCACTGAGCGTCGTGCTGCTGGAACAACTGACGGTCGCTGCGCGTGCCCCGCCCGTACGCGGACGGATTGCCCCAGCGATAAAGCAGGTCGCCGCCTTTTCCTCGCCTGCCACCCGCGTGGCCAACCGCTTGCTCGGTCGTCGTGCCGTGGTCGACGATCCAGATCTCGTTGCAACCACGGGCGCTGAGCATAATCTGGTCAAGCTTGGCGTTGTAGGCGATCGAGTTACCGTGGTTCCAGAAGGCAGGCGTAGCGCGGCCGTTGCAATTCACGTCAATCAACTCGGGATGCTTGGCCACATCACCATAATTGGCCTTGGTATGGTCATTCTGCTGGATGAGGTGGTCCCATACGTGCCACTCCCAGACAATCTTCCCGCCCTTGGGCCGAGTAGGCTGGACCTCGATGAAGAACTCCGGGAACAACTGCTGGTCGCGCATCATTCGCGGGTCAAATCCGGCTGCCAGGCAATCCTGATAGGACTTCTTCTCCACGGCAAGGACAAGCACGTTACCGTTGGGCAGCGGTTTGATGTCGTGGTGCGAAAGGTGCTGGTCAGTCGAGTATTCGAATTCCCAAACGAGATTGCCGTCCCAATCAAACTCTTCGAGTCGGCCCCCCTCACCGCCACTAGTGAATCCCCGGTTTTTCGTGAAGCAGCAGTGCAGGAGATGGCCGTTTTCGAGCAAGTAGACCGACTGGCCCGGCTCGTACTGGCTCTTCCAGCTATGCACGGATTGTCCTCGATTGTCCATCAGGTAGATCATGGTATGATGCTTGGGCGCGAAGAGCGTATAGCCCGGGGAAGTGCGAGGATCGTTCTTGAAGAGACCAACGGTATGCCCGCCGGGAACTGGCACTTTGTGCCGGGACGATTCCGATGGCTGTGGTTCAGCGCGAGGCTCGCGTGCCGGCGGGTTGCTATCGTCTTCTCGCGGCCGACGCGGCGGCCGATCGCCTGGATCGGACGGGGGCGGACGATCTTCATCAGCCCGCGGGCGTGCCGCCCGATCAGCTCCTTCCGGTGGCGGTTGGTCGCCATCGTCGCCTAGGCCCGCGCGAGCGTAGGTTACATTCATCTCGGCAGTGGCCAGGATAGAGCCTTTCATCGCCGCCAATAACACCTCGCGGTTGACGTCTTCTGGCGCCGAGGTGATCTTCGGCGCCGCCGAGAGGGCGTAGAGCGTGTATGTGTACTTCTTCGCACCAGGGCCTTTCGACTTTGGAGGCGCGTAACCCAGGTCGCGGTTCACGCTATTGTTGCCGGCCGTTCCGAGGTCTTTGGAGTTCTTCGGAAGCTTTGTCGCGTCGGCCGGGATGTTGTAGAGCACCCAATACCATTTGGTGGCGTCAGGCGCGATGTGATGGACGATGATCGCGAAGCTCTTCGTCCCCGCCGGCGCCCAGCTCCATTCAAGCGGCGGAGAAATACCGGCGCCATCGCCTGTAAACTCTTTGGGCAATTTGCCGTCTTCCTTGACCTCGGAACTCCGCAAGATGAAGCCCGACATCGGCTTCACCGCCCACTCCGGCGTTGTATCGCGGCCTGCTTGTTCGCGTTGCGGGCGTCGTTCGCCTTCATCATCGCGCGGCGGACGATCGCCATCGGTCTGTCGACCTTGCCCGCGCTCGGCATTGCCATCGCCCTGCTGGTGACCACCCGGATTCCGTGATCGATCATTGCCCTGGGCCACCGCATGGCGAACGCGTTGGACGGGTGTAGGCTTCGTCACGGGCCGGCTTTCCGCATCAACCGGGCGCACAAGCCGGAAGCCGATATGGAAATAGGGCCCGTCGGGATCGGTGTGGTGGGTGATCGGGTCAGGACCGCGGAAGTACGATGGGTCGCGATTAGAGACGCGGCTGTGCCCCCATTCACCGTTCGACCAACTACCGCCGCGCATGCAGCGGTACGCCTTGCCGTCGGGCATCAAACTGCCCGAGGCTGGGCCGGGCGGATTGCTCTCTGGACAATATGCGTAGTAGTTCCGCTCGTACCACTCGGTACACCACTGCCAGACGTTGCCTGCCATATCGTTCAGGCCGAACGAGTTAACGCCGTCGCCCGCCTGGAAAATCTCCGCGGATCCGGGCCAGCCGAAATCGCTCTTGTGATGCAGCTTTCCGTCGAAGAAGCCCACCGGCGTGGTCCACGGCAACGAACCGCTGTGATACGGGTTCTTGGATTCCGGCCAATTCGCCTTTTTCGGATCGGGTTCGTTGGCGTAGGGGAAGTTCCAGTACGGTTCGTATTGGCCGCCCCGTGCGGCGTATTCCCATTCGGCCTCGGTGGGGAGCCGAAAACCGCTCCTGTTGAAATCGCAATCCCAGGTGGCCGTGTTATAGCACTGCGGGAAATCGTGCTTATCGCTCATCCAGTTGCAGTAGACACACGCCCCATGCCACCGCACACAGACCATGGGGTGGTTCTCTTTGTGGTCGAGTACGCTGAACGTCTTGCCGTTCCAGCCGATGCGGCAGGCAGGCGACGCTTGCCGGGTGTCGCATAGCAGATCGCTGCCCCCAACAAGATACACACCGCCGTCGCGAACTTCGATCAACTTGTTCGCCATCGCAGCATTAAGGAACTCGCAGTACTCTTTGGTGGTAACATCGTTGATTCCGATCGAAAACGCATCGATGTGAATCAAGCGAATGGGAATCTCGTCGCTGCCGTGCTTCGGGTCATCGAAAGCGTGGTGGTCTCCCCGCTGAATATTGCCGGACGAGATGGTGACAAAACCGGGGAGTGGTCCTGGCACGGCTTTCCCTGCTACCGCACGCGGCAAGTTGTTCGGCAGTGCTACGGGCACGGGCGTCGGCGATCGCTCTCGCCCCTGGCCGACTGGACCTTCTTGCCCCGATTGACGTTCTGCTTCCCGCCTTGGTTGTCGGGGACGACGGGGACCGTCGCCCGCGTTGCCGTCAGCGCGGTCGCCGGTGCCCTCTGCACGAGGTCGCGGAGGGGGGGTGTCGCTTTTGCCGACAGGCTTATTTTTGCCTTGCTCCGCGCCTTGGATATTGATTCCAGGGGGCGGGCGGTCCACGATCAAGACCGTGCCCGAGGCTTCATTCTTGATGGTTGCCGCGTGGATCACCGATTCACCCGTATGGGTCCAGCCTTCAACCGTAACCCGATCCTTTGGGGCGATAACCGCTTTCACCTTCTCCGCCGACTCCGGGCGGAAGCGGATTTCCGTCCCGTCTTCCAAGAGCAAGCCATCGGTTTCACCCTGGGGATTGGCAGTCAATTCCTTTACAACACCACTTTTCGCAGGTGCCTGTTGCGCTGCGCGGCCCTGACGGCGGTTCTCCGGCCCAGCACCTTCTCGCCGAGGGGGGCGATTTTCGGGAGCATCTCGGTCTTCACGGGGAGGTTGAGCTTGGACACAAGAGCAAGTCACCACCGTTGTCAGGAGGAAAGTCAACAGAATTGCAGGTTTCATCGAAGTCTCCGCAGGCTTAGTGCAAATTGGCGAAAGTCTTGGTAAAATAGGGGTTTATGACGCTGGATAGTGACCACGACCTGGTGTCTGGCGGATTGCGTGGCCTGGGAATCGCGTCACGGTCACATCTATAACCGCGAGCCGTCACCGAAAGTTTACCGCCGGTGGTGAATTTGTCCGTTTCACTTTGAATAAAAACAACTGCCTTACGACCGTCTGAGTTTACGATCTGCGCAGGCTTTTGTCCCGAACCCCGAAACTATGCTGACTCCCGAGGAGCTGATTCAAATCGACCGTTTGCGCCATGGCGGCGATCAGACCCTGGCTGACGCTCTGACGGAGCATACCCCTCGATTGCAGAGGATCGCGGAAATGCGACTCGATCCACGCCTGTCGGGACGAGTGGATGTGGCCGACGTACTGCAGGAAGTCTACCTGGAAGCGCGGAAGCGGCTGGTTCGATACCTGGAAGATCCCACGGTCCCCGTGTTCGTCTGGCTCCGCGGCGTCGTGATGGATTCGCTCATCGATTTTCACCGCCGGCATTTGGGAGCGCAGATGCGCAACGCGGGCCGCGACATTTCGTTACTGGGCTGGGGATCGCCCCAGGCCAGTTCTGTCGTGCTGGCCGCTTATCTGGCCGGGAGTCTTACCTCACCGAGCCGTGCCGCCATTCGCGAGGAGACAGCACGGCAAATCGAAATCGCCCTGGCCGACATGGATGAGATCGATCGCGAAGTGCTCGTGCTGCGACACTTTGAACAACTGACCAACGACGAAGTTGCTGCGGCACTGGGGGTGAAGAAGGCCGCCGCCAGCCGACGCTATATGCGGGCACTGACGCGATTCCGCACGGTGCTCTTAGCAATACCCGGATTTGAGCCCTAATATGCCTGAACCCGACTCCGACCTGATCGAAAAGCTTTTGGAGGAGTTCACGGAGCAAATTCGTTCCGGCCAGTCGCCCTCCATTGCGGAATATGAAGCAGCCTATCCCCAATGCGCGGCGCAGATCCGCGATTTGTTCCCGGCGGCTCAAGCAATGGAACAAATCGCCTTGCACCGCCAGCAAGTCGGCAGTGCCGGCGTCGCTTCGCCAGGCGCGCCAACCCAACTTGGCGACTTCCGCATCGTCCGTGAAATCGGCCGAGGGGGCATGGGCATTGTTTACGAAGCCCAGCAGGAATCCTTGTCACGTCGCGTCGCGATCAAAGTCATGCCTCAATCGGCGCTGCTCCACCCCGCTGCTCTCCAGCGATTCGAGCGAGAAGCTCGTACCGCGGCGAATCTACACCACACCAACATTGTGCCGGTGTTCGGAGTGGGAGAACACGAAGGATTTCACTTTATCGTGATGCAGTTGATCCAAGGTGTCGGGTTGGATCGGCTTATTGGCCAAGAACAACTGCCATCGACGAAGGCGTTTACCCAGGCGACAGCAACGAAACTCGATGTGCCGAGTCGTCCGCCGACCGCGGTCGCAAGCCAGACGCTCTCGGCGTGTGAACTGTTGCCGTTGGGACCAAAACGCTGGCCGGCGGTCGCCCGGATCGGGATGCAGGCTGCATTGGGACTGGATTACGCCCACCAGCGCGGCACGATTCACCGCGATGTCAAACCAGCCAACCTTCTGATCGATGACCAGGGGACGGTCTGGATCAGCGATTTTGGGCTTGCCAAGGCGATGGAACAAGATGATGTCAGCCTGGCAGGTGACGTCGTCGGTACCCTACGGTACATGGCGCCGGAGCGATTCCAGGGTCGAGTGGACGCTCGCAGTGACATCTACAGCCTTGGTCTCACGCTGTACGAGTTGGTTACGCTTCGCCCTGCCTATGAGCAATCCAACCCAAGCATGTTGATGAAACGGATCGCGGACGAACAACCGGTCCGTCCGCGACTTGTGAATCCGGCGATTCCTCGTGATTTGGAAACCATTATTTTGAAGGCCACGGCCCCCGATCCCCTGCATCGCTACGTGAAGGCAAAGGACCTGGCCGACGATCTTGGCCGTTTCCTCGACGACCAACCCATTCACGCACGGCGGGTGGGGCTCGGAGAACGTCTTTGGCGCTGGAGCCGGCGCAATCGAGTTGTTGCCAGCCTGACCGGCCTTGCGGCCGCTTTGCTTGTCCTGGTTGCTGTTGTTGCGTCTGTGGGCTATATGCGGGTTTCCCGTGCCAACGTCGAAGCCAAGGAAGCCCTTGCTGGGGAGTCTCACCAGAGGGAGAAAGCCGAATTGGTTTCCGCGCTGACGCTGGAAGCCTTGGACGACATTTTCGAGCAGTATGTGCCCAACCGGATCGCCGCGGATGCGGAACCGGCGATCGGGGGCTCGGAAGGATCTTCAGTTCGTCTTTCCACGCAGCCCGTACTGTCGAAAGGGGCCGCGGCACTTCTGGAACGAATGCTGGTATTCTACGAGCGGTTGGCACAGGAGAACGCCGGCGACGCGGCGCTTCGCCGCAAGGTGGCCGATGCTAACCGCCGCGTAGGCGACATCCATCGCCGATTGGGACATTTTGAGCAGGCCAAGGCAGCCTACCTCAAATCAATTGAATACTATGAGCAGTTGCAGCACCAGATCGGCGAAGGAACGGAGACGGCCTGCGAAATCGCGAGAATCTACAACGAGCTTGGCGACTCGCACTGGGCGGCACGCCGCCAGGCAGACGGTCGCGACTTTCACGACAAAGCGATGGCGATCCTCGCCGCAGTGCCGCCGCAGCAGGCCGCGCGGCCACAACACCAGTACGAGTTGGCCCGTACGCACTATTTTCTCGGCAGGGGACGCCCGCCAGAAGCGGCTCCCGGCCGCGGATCACAGGGCGAGGGACCGAAACAACGCGATAGCGAACCGGTCAGTCCCGACCGACTCCCAGCCGAAGACGAAGCGAACCTGCAACATGCCATAGGAATCCTGGAGCAATTGATCAAGCCGCATCCTTCCGTAGCCGCCTATCGCCACTTGCTGGCGTGTTGTTATCGCGATCTGCCAGTGCCGCCTCCCGGCTCCTCTCGGATGCCCGCCTTCGAATCGGTCGACAAGGCGATCGAGCTTTTGGAACAACTTGTGGCCGATTTTCCCGACGTGCCAGAGTATCGTTTTGACCTTGGCAAGACCTACGCCAGACCCGATTCTCCTGATCAATCCTTTAGCGAGGCAGCGGAGAAGCGATTAAGGAAGTCGCTTAGCATCCTGGAGAAGCTCGTCGCCGAGAACCCTAACGTGCCGGAATATACTGCGTGTCAGGTCCAGAACCTTTATCTGCTGGCTGAATTGTTGCGACATTCTCGCCGGCCGGACGAGGCTGAAACGGTGCTTCACAAATCGCTTGCCATTCAGTCGTCGCTGGTTCGACAGTATCCCGCTGCATATTCCTACGTTCTCTGGAATGCGATATTGCAAGAGTCAATGGCCAAATTCCTTTCCGATCGAGACCGGACCAAAGAAGCCCGCACTCTGTTGGAATCGGCGGTGGCCGACCTGAATCAACTTCTACCCAGCGAACCGCAGGCGGCACACGTACACGAGATCCTCGGTCGCTGTTATAAGAACTTGTCGGACGTCCTGAGGCAAGAGGGCGACGATCAACAAGCGGAGGAGATGTTGCGCCGTGGTCGCGAACATCGTGTCCCACGGTAAGCTGTGTGGTGCATGAATCCGCGATAGTTACCGACGCGCGTTTCGTCGCCGGGCGGTACGCCCGGCGACGAATGATCACGCATCACACCTGCTGGCTTTTCCGAAAGAGCTTGTGGTCAAGTGATTCGGGAATTGACCAGTCGCGGAGCCAGACGGGCAGTGACGGTGCCGGAAAGCGAGAAACTGAAAATGCTTGCTGTGCTGTCATTGTTGCCAAAGGACAGTTTACCACCGTAGGTGCCGGCCGCGGTGGCATTCAGCTTGACCACGAAGGTCGTCGAGGCCCCCGGCACTAAGGACATCGAGCCATAGGACGACGTGACCGTGAAGCCGGCAGGCACGGTAATCAGCGTGGTTAAGTTCAGAGTACTCGTTCCCAAATTCTTGATCGTAAAGGTCTGGCTGATCGGCGTGCCCACCGGCGTGCTGCCGAAGGCCGCGATCCCTGTGCCGTTGGAGATGGCCGTTGCGCCTTGGAGGACCTGGATCTTGGGAGCAGCCACAATACCGGTAACCGTAAAACTGAAGGTGCTGGCCGTGTTGTCGTTGCTGCCAAAAGATACCTTGCCGCTATACGTGCCCGAAGACACAGCGTTCAATCGGACGACAAACGTAGTCGAGGCACCCGGGGCCAACGTGGTCGAGCCAAAGGTTGTCGCAATGTAGAACCCGGCCGGCATGGCGATGGGCCCCTTCAGGATCAAGTTAGCAGTTCCCGAATTCGTGACCGTGAAGGTCTTGCTAATCGGCGTGCCCACCGGCGTATTTCCGAAGCTGAAGGATCCCGTGCCCGTGGCAATCGATGTTGTGCCCTGGAGTACCTGAATCTTAGGGGCCGTTGCCGCCGTTACGGTGCCGGAAAGCGTAAAGGCAAAAGTGCTCGCGGTGCTGTCATTGTCATTGAAAGACAGTTTGCCGCTATACGTGCCCGCGGTCGTGGCATTCAGTTTCACAACGAACGTCGTCGAAGCGCCTGGAGCCAACGATGTCGAGCCGAAGGACGAAACGAGCGTAAAACCTGTCGGGACGCTGATGGGCGTGGTTAAGGTCAGCGTGGCCGTTCCAAGGTTCTTGATCGTAATCGTCTGGCTGATTGGCGTGCCCACCGGCGTACTGCCGAAAGCCACACTCCCGCTGCCGTTCGCAATCACCGTTGTGCCGGATAGCACCTGGATCTTGCACGCCGTGGTCGAGGGTGCGAAGAACAGAGAATTGGCACTGGCGAGATACGGTGCGAGGACACTCGTGTCCGTGATGGCACTCGAATAGAGGAATGGGGTGGTGCAGGTCGAATAGTCAAATTTCGTCCCGTCGGCGTAGGTGCCCGACATGATCGACTTGCGGAGGGCCGTGAGGCTGGTTTTCTGAGCGGCCGTCAACGTGTTGTTGACCTGCGCAAAAACCTTGGCGTAGTTGTAGTTGTCTTCGCCATCCAGGTCGCCATAGGTGCCTGATAAGGCCAGGACTTGGGTCTTGACGGAGGCGCTCGAAGAAGGTGAGGTCAAGAGGCTGCGCAGCAGGGTGGATATTTGCGTCCGAATCTGGACGATGTTGGTGGTGCCCGCGTAGAGATTGTTCCGCTGCAAGCTCAGCAGGTTCGACATCATCGTCGCTTGACTCTGAGTGACATAGCCCTTCGATGCGTCGCAAAGGGCTGCGCCGGAAGTTGCCGTAAGTTGCTCGCTGATACTGTATCCTTCGTGGCCGACGGCCGGAGCGTCCTTAATATAGAACCCGCCAAAGTAGGTTCCGTGGCGCTCGGGGCAGAAATAAACGTCTGCGTCCACCGAACCGGCGTACCAACTGAAGATGTCGCTGGCATAGGTCATCACCGACACGGCCGAGCCCTGGGGCAACGATTGCATCTTACTCTGAATTTGGGCGGCCGTGATGTCGGGCCAGGAACTAAAGCCCTTGCCCTTCATCGCATCCAGATAAGCCCTCTGCGTGGTGTCCAGGGAGTTGATGATGCTGGCATACAAGGAAGCGCGGTCGAAGCTTATCTGACCGTCCAAGAGGTAAAGCTGTCGTGAGGCTGCCTTTACCGCATCCAAATTCAGGCCCGTCGAGCCGGTAGGGATGTTGCCATCCAAGAGGTTACGGAATGCCTGCATCAAGGCAAATCGCTCGTAACCGTACAAGTTGACCTGATCAGCCTGGGCTGTGGCCAGGGCGGACAACTTGGCCAACTGGGTGCTGTTGAGCGTATAGATGACATTGTTGGCAATCCGAGTCAGGAAACTGGTGTTGTGGCCCATGTTGCTGGGGTCGTTGTCGCGCAGGTACTGAAAGCCGAAGTAGTCAGACACCTTGCCCGGCGGAAAGAAGGACTGGGCGTCCAGGTTCCCGGTGATCATGGCCAGCCCATCAAAGGCCAGGGTTGTGAGTTGGGCCTGATCCGAAAGGGTTTGGGAGATAGTGAAGGTGGGACTGGCACTCACACTCGCCGAAGTGGTCCCTGCCACGGAACTGGAAACCGCTGCCGCGACGCCGACTGAGGGAACGGGAAATGCCAGCGCTGGCACGCTAGACAAGAGCATTCGAGTCTCGAGTTGCTCTACGATTGGTCGCCGAAAGTGCCGACTCTTCGAATTGCTGAAGTGCCTCTTCATGACAATTGCTCCGATGACGATGGTTAGATGAGATGAGAGAACGACCTTCGGCCAACGCGAAAGAAGTTCGTTTCGTCGAGAATAACTGTGCGGGGATTCCGCAGAGACAATCGCTTTCCCGCTAAACTATACTACTTTTTGCACGGCCGTTATTACTCCTACTCCAGATGATGCAAAACAGCCACATCGGACGTTTCTGCTTGGCAACAGTTGCCCAATAGCGTCGCAAAGGCCGCGCTACGGCAGTAGCTTGTCCATCCCACTGGCTGATTGCCTGTAATAAGCCCGGAATACTTTAGCCGCCAACTCGGGGCCTATATATATCCGCCGACGCTGCCGGAAATTGTTTACCTGTCGCAGGGTTAACGACGATCGAGAACTTCAGAGGCGTCTCCGACGGGGTGCTGGGAATGGACCGCGTACCGGGATTGGTTCTTTGCGTTCATCCTGCTTCTGTATAGTGATGCATCGACCGCGCTCGCCATCTTGCCCACGACCAGTGTGCCACCCAGGAATCTGTCTACGCGTTCGGCTTCCCTTTCAGGGTACTCGACGAGATCGTTGTAGCTGACATGCAGCACCTGAAAATGGGCTTGCCGCCGCAGCCACGACTCCAGTCTGTCGAGATGGAGCGTGTAAGAGTGCTTCATTCGGTCGCGCGACGCTGCTTCCCGTCCGGCTCGCTCGAGCATTTGTTCTTGCGACGATAGCACCTCGTCCAGGTCGCGTTCCATGAAGATGACGCGGTATCTCTCGTTGCTGGGAAGGTCGTAGAGGAGTTGCGAAACCATCTTGAAGACCTTGCCCCGCGCGTCCGGCAGCCAGGAAGCGTCTTCCTTGATCTTCTTCACCTTCTCGAACTCGAAATACCCGCGGGGATTGTTGACGTCGGCCGCACGGATCTTGTCCGTGACGACGCTCATCCCTCCACAATGGAGCATCTGCATCATCAGCGACGTGCCCGAGCGAGGCAAACCGGAGACGATCGTGATCTCAGAGTCAAGTACCATTTCGATTCTCCCATCACAAAAGGGCGCTGATCACAGGTTGACTTTCAGCAGCGGACGCATCAGAAACGAGAACACCATAGACGCGGCAAACCAATACAGTAGCCAAGAGTTGCTCCCGGCGACCCAGGACCGACGCTCGGGATAAGCGATGTCGATCGCCTGGACGATGGAATCGACGGCGAAAGGGGGCTCGCTGGGATGGAGGACAGCGTCCGTCCAACACCATCCAGGCCGCTGTGAACTGACTCGCATGAAACCGTTGCCAATCGCCAGCTCTTTATCGAACGTTCGCCCACCCGCCTCAAATGCAAGCCGATGGTATCCCGCTTCACATGCCCGTATATTCCAGCAGATCATCTGCTTTTGTGGTACCCTCACCGGGCCAATAGTCGACTCGACTGCCGAACACGGAGCCAACTGCACTTCGGGGAGATCCCCGTCCGGAATACCCGTCAAGTGTACCGTGACGATCGCTTCTTCGCCCACGCGCAGCGGACTCGCCTGATACCAGACGGAAAGCTGGCCCAACAGCAAACACATCGGGATGAACATCACCAGCATCGGAACGACCGCCAGCAACAGCAGGCGGCCGGCGCCAATCAGAATCCGGCCTTGCGATCGCAGTCCGACCGCCACGCTGTCGCGAAACAACGAAAGTGCGAGCACGTTGGCCTTGATCTGGTTTCGCACCCGTTTCACGGCGTCCTGGTTGGACGTGTACTTGAAGGCCAAGAGCATCAGTAGACCGGTGACGGCCGCCACGAGTGTCGCGGAAAGCCAACCGGGCAGCACTGCAATCGGAGCAAGCAATACCGCCCCGCAGGCGTTCGCCAGTCCGTTCAGCCAGACAACGATCTGTATAAACATCGCAATCATTCGATATAGCCCAGTCCCCGGAGTTGGCCAGCGACATGCTCCTCGGCTGAGTCGGCATCGGAACGCTTCAACTCGTTTTCGATCGCATGGGTAATGAACTCATCGACACTGCTGTAGCCTTGTGACACAGCGACCTTCTTGGCCCGTTGATAAAGATCCGTTTCGAGATTCACCTTGGTCATAGTCAATGCTCCTCGACGTGCATGTTGTTACAAAACAAAGAGGTTCTTGCCATTCATCGTAAATGGCGTTGGCAGTCCGAACTCGAAAAGGATCGTGGGAGCCAAATCGATCAGCGACGGTTCTGCCGCGCGGATGGGCCGGTTGCAGCAGATCACGCCGGGCACTTCCAGCGCGTCCGCGCAGTGATCGGCGCTCCATGCTGATTTGTTGTCCGTCAACACCTCCGGAGTCAGCTCGCCCAAACAAGTCTCCCAGGAGGCACGGTAGCCGCGGGCGTAACCGACAATCAAATCTGGGGCCAAGGCGGTTGCACTGCCGGAGTAAAGTTCGTCGCTTCGATAGACCCCGCGAATTACCCGCCGGCCGTTATCGTCGCGCACGGCCAGCAGGCCGGCAATCAAGCGGCGCAGAAGCTCCTCGCGCTGCTCGCCCGGTTCGACGATGCCGTCGCGTTCGCGTCCTTTGAGGTTCAGATACAAGCCATTGATTCCCAAACCGTAGGCGCGGGTCCGCGACCAGTCAGCGTCTTGAAGGATGGAACCGCATTCGCGCGGGTTAAGGAAGCCGCCGTCGCGCAGCCACGCATTGAGATTGAACTGGCGTCCGAAATTCGCGAAGCCGTGATCGCTCATCACGAAGATCGTGGCTTTCCCGCCGTAGCGATCGTGGATGTCGCCGACAACCGCGTCCAGGCGCTGATACAACTGTTGGATGTAGCGAAAGAACTTCTTCGCCTGTGCTCCGGATCGTGTTGGATGTTTTTCGTCGGAGTCCCACCAGAACATGTGGGACTGGAGATCGCTGCTGGAAAAGTAGAAGAACAGCAACCCGTCATCGTAGTTCTCGACGGCGTATTCCAGCAAGGCAAGCCGTTCTTCCAGGACCATCGTCGCCTGCCTCTGAAATTCTTCGTCCGCAAACACGCCGTTGGAAAGTGCTTTATGGTCCTCCTGAAAGCCTGTGGTGTAGAACATGCCGAGATGCTTGGAAACATCCGTGATAAAGCCGGGCGGTTCAGAGAGTCGCATCGCCGGCTTGCTGGGATCGACATTGATCGGCGTTACGTACAAGCGGAAGTTGGGCGAGACTTCCTGCAAGTAGAACTGGCAGATGCCGCTCACATGCTCGGTTGGCACGAATGACGGCGTGGAGAGGGCAAAATCGAGCTTGGTCCAGCAACTCCATTGCCCTGGTTGAAGCAGGATCTTCCGGCTTTGAACTTCCAACAGTGCGGCGTTGGCACGCCTGTCGCGGTAAACCTCGAACTCGATGGTTACCGGCCTCGGCGCCTTGAGAAAGTGGTTCTCCGGACCGACCAGGATTGCCCGTGCCGAATCTCCGTCGAACACCAAACGCGAGCGTTTTCCGCCCCCTTCCTCGATCCCTTCCTCCGGAGCGAATTCGCTGAAATGCTGATAGGTGCCGTACGTGCCCATCACGTCGGGAGTTCCCATGCCGCTAATGCAACGGTGATAACCGTAGTGCGAGGGGCTGGGCGGATAGTTCGACGGCAAGTCGTAAAACGTCGATGGGATCCGGGCGGCGTCCAGATAGTCCCAGAAGGGAACGCCCTGCCGTCGCAATAACGTGGCCGGCGGCGTGTGATTAACCGGCCAACAAGTGATCTGCAAGCGGTGGTCGCCGAATTCCCAGGAGCCCTCGCCCGGTAGCGTTTCGGCCGCCGCATAGAAGGGCGCGCATTGCTCATGTGGGTGGCGATGGATGAAGTCGAAGATGCCGTGCGAGCCTGGCCCCGCACCGTTAATGAAATTGGCCCAAGCCACGGGGCTCTGCGGCGGCACGCTCGTTCCCAGGCTGCTAAATCCGCCGACCGAGCTGATTTTCTTGAGATTGGGCAACAGACCTTGTTGCATCATCATCGCGCACAGGTGGGGATCCATGCCGTCGATCCCAATCACAATCACTTTCTTGCCGAAGCTCTTGGAAACGCGACGGACGCTGCCTAGCCAATACGTGCCACCGATAACACCGGCAGCGCCCACGGCCGCAGCCCCAGCAGCTCGCTTGATGAACGAACGACGGTTAACCAATGGCTTGGTTGGTATATTCATACTCGTACTTGGTGTTGAGGTTCGTGTCTTGCGGCGCAGGGCTTGCTGGTGAAGTCGAAGCTTCTCCAATGGCCAGCGCGCGACCGTCCATGTGGTCGGGCGTCGGGACACCGAATTGCTGGAGTATCGTGGCCGCCAGATCCAACAGGCGGGGATGCTCGCTTTCGATCTTTCGATTGCAGAACAGGATGCCGGGAACGACGGAGGGATCGACGCAATGATCGCCGCTCCAGGCCTTCGTGTTGTCGTGGAAAACCGTGCGACTCGTGCGACCAATTGCCGCATCCCACGACACGCGATAGCCGCTTGCGTAGCCGACGATCAAGTCCGGTGCGTGATCCTTGTACGGGCCGGAGTATGTTCTGGCGGCCTGGTATACGCGTATGAGCGCGCCGTTGCCGGTGGCCGGGTCTACCAATTCGCCAAGTTGTCGCGCGATCTCCTCACGCAAATTAGCCGCTTCCTTGCCCGGTTCGACGATGCCCTGGGCAAACTTGCCCTTCTGGTTGATGAAGATCCCGGCCAGGCCGACCGCGAAGGCCCGCGTCCGCGACCAGTCGATGCCTGCCAGGTGTTCCTCACTCCGCCGCTGGTCGTCGACGACGAGATAGCCGTTTTCTTCAAGCCAACGATTCAGGTCGACGCCGCGGCGAAAGGCGTTGAATCCATGGTCCGAAACCACCATCAGCAATGTGTCGTCGCCTTGGCACTTGGCCATGGTGCGGCCGACCAGCTTATCCATGCGGCGATACATGTCTTCGATGACCGTTTGCAGGGCAGTAGGCACTTCTACAGGCCGGGCCGGATGCTGTTCGTCCCAAAAGCGCCAGAACATGTGCTGCATGCGGTCCGAGCCGTCGAACACGCAGACGCAAAGTCCCTGTGGCACCTTCTCCAGGCCGTCAAAGAACATCGATTCGCGTTCCTTTTCGATGTCCAGGCACTGCTGCAGAAAGTGCTCGTCTTCCAGCACCTGTTCGCTCAAGCCCCATGTGTCCTCAGCCAACCCCAGTGTCGCGTACGGTCCTTGACGTTTCGCCAGGTAGATGGGATAAACGGCCGGATAACCGATGGCCATCGCCGGACTCTCCGGATCAATGTTTACCGGCGTCACGTAGAGATCGAACTCCGGCTCGGTCTCTCGCAGCAGGAAGCGACAGATCCCGCGGACCTTCACCCCGATGCCGGCACGAAAGGCGACTTGAATCCAGTCGGTGTATTCGCCTTGGCGAAGCTCATGTGTCTTGCCGTCGATCCTCAACTCTGCACGGTTGGCACTCTTGCACTTTACCGTGAACGGGAGTTTCAAGGGACCGAGGTTCGGATCAAGAGGATGAGGGGGACCAAGAAGGTTACAGGCGAAGGACTTTCCCGAACGTGTGACGTAGTGAATCTCGCCTCCGGTCTTCTTGGATTCATCGGAACGATTCGTTCTGTACTGCGAAAAGGTTCCTTGGGTTCCTCGTACATCGGGGACACACATGGCCGACAACTGCACGCCGCGAAACGTTTCTGGGGGAAATGTAACCGGCACGCGAAGGATGCAACTGAACACTCCGTAGTCGCCGAGGATGCTCCAAAAAGGGCGACTCTTTCGCAACATCCGCACGTCGGCTTTTCCACCCGGTAAACGAAGCGGCCCCCAACCGATGGCGCGACGGGTTGAGCGGATCTCGACCGAACTTAGCTTGGGCTGGTAGGTTCGTTCGTCGGGGGTCAGGAAATCGAAGATATTGTGCTTGCCGGGATTCACTCCCGTTTGGAATGAGGACCAGGCGACGGGCGAAATCGGAGGCAAAGTGCTGGCGAGTGGTTTGAAATCGCCCAGATCGCGGAGAGCCGCCAAGTTGGGCAACTTGCCCTCGGCCATTAATCTGTCGGTAAGGTGGTAGTCGAGCCCGTCCAGGCCAAGAACCACGACCCGCTTGAAGCGGGCCTTGCCAGGCGCCCGGCAACGAAACACGAAGCGAATCAACCGCCGAAGCGGCCAAAACAAGATCATCGACAGGGCGGAAAGAATTGCGCCGAAGACCGCCAGAAACGATCCCGCCAGTGCAAAGCCGGCCCCTGGTCCGATGTACCCCAAGGCCGGACATGGCAGCAGTACAATCAGCATCGCTGCCGAGATCAGAATCTGAGGAAGCGGTATTCGGACTCTCATCGTTACTTTCGACATCACGGGGGCGGTTACGGGCTTCGTGGCGCGCCCTGCGGGGCAACCAAATCTTCCAACTTCTTGCCTGGCTTCAGGTCCTTGCCAATCAGGCCAGGATAGTCGGGCGGGTAGCGGTAGGCGCGAAAAACGGTATTGGTCGGCTCGTCCTTCTCGCCGCTGCGTTTGCCATGGCCATCGCTGGGCGTTCCACTGTTCTCCGATGTTCTGCCGGGCGGTCGGGAATCAGGAATGCCAGCGTGCGGATGCTGCGAAACGGGGTTGACGTACTTCCAAACGACGTTCTTATCCGGCGTTACTTCAAAAATCGTGCCGCCCGCACCACTGCATATAAGGGTATTGCCGTTGGGGAGTCTCTGAGCGCCGGAAATGTGCATGGAGTAGAACTGGCTCTTCTCCGGAGCCGTGTAGCTCCAGGCTGGTCTGTCGGGACCGAATGCGGTCCCCGGTTGGCGAACATAGTGACCGCCTTCGTCCGCAGGTGGAATGATCTCCTCCACCGATGAATAATCACCGCCCGGCCGGTGCCGACCGTTATTGAACAGCAGGAGGTGTCCTTCGCCTAGCAGGCCAGGCGAAATCCAATGCACGTTATGCTGAGCAAATAGCCGCTGGTCAGCGTCTGTACCGGCGCGATACGCCTGCGGATTGCCCCAGCGATAGAGCAGGTCGCCGCCTTTATTGCCGCGTCCCCCCGCGTGATCGCTTGCTTGTTCCGCCGTGGTACTGTGGTCGATGATCCAGAGTTCGTTGAAACCCAGGACGCTGAGAACGATCTGGTCGAGCTGGGCGTTGTAGGCAATCGAGTTAATATGGGTCCATTCCGGGTTGGCGTGCTTTTGTTTCCGGCCAGTCGAAGATCCCAGGTAGCCCAGGGATCTCAGTTTGTCCAGCTCTTTGTCGGTGAGTGGATCGACCCAGCCGAAACAGTGGTTGATGTCGACCCGTTCAGGATGTGACGCCACGTCTCCATGATTCGCTTTGGACGGATCATGATCTTGGATCAAGTGGTCCCATACATGCCATTGCCAGACAATCTCGCCGGACGTCTTGCCCGTCGGACGGACTTCGATGATGAAGTCAGGCCAAAGCTCGCCATCGCCCTGCAACTCCGGCTTGCGCCCGCAGGCGATCGCTTGTTGAGCGGTCTTTCGTTCCCATGCAATCATGAGAATATTGCCGCTAGGCAGTCTTGCGACGTCATGATGCAGCAGATAATCATCGCTGGAATACTCAAAGTCCCATACAAGGTCTCCATTCCAGGCAAACTCCTGGACCCGGCCGCCGATGCCTCCGCCAGCACCAAACCGCTGATTCTTATGTGCCAGCGAGCCGGCTCGCAACAGATGGCCGTTTTCGAGGAGATATGCCACTTGCCCCGGTTCGTAATCGCTATCCCATGTATGCACGACCTTTCCCTCCATATCGATCAGGTATGTCGTCGTGGAGAAGATGGGAGCAAGCAACGTGAATCCCTGGTAAGCCTTCGGCTCGTTTGTGATGAGCCCGACAATCCTGGTTGGATGCTGAATGGAAGGCAGCAACAGTACGGCTCCGACCACTGCCATCAAGCCGATTCCCGTGCCGACAAGCATCTTGCGCGTTGTTGTTTGGGCCATATCGATTACCAGTCGTTGTTGGGGCCGAATCGACCCGTACGAGACGGCGGCGGTAGCAGCCGAGCCTCCTGGCCTCGGCTGCCCCGCCTTCCCCTTCCGTCGGTTGATCCTTCCGCGGGCTGATTATGGAAGCCAGTCTTGCCGCATAGGGGCCAGACGTTGTGCGTCTGATTTAGTTCCATTTCCTATTTTGCGGTTACGCGGGCCTTGGCATAGACTTTTCCGTTCTCGCGAAACACAATCCACCCCTGCACCTGAGCGACCTCAACACCGGGCGTCATGGCATAATGTCGGGCCGCATCAAACCGTTCACCGGGACGGACCAAACCGATGGAGTTTGGAAGCCCTGCCTTGTGGCAAGTCGCGGAAAGCCATGACAGCAGGAACGCTTCAAGCTGGCTCGGCTGGTTGGTATTCAGGGGATGCCAACGGTAAAATGCTTCGCCAAGGTCTTTCAGCAACATCGGCATCTTCTCCACCGTCGCTGCCCGGAACACGAGCAACAACCCAACCAAGGATATCGCGGTCGGTTCGCCGGCCAACAGACCACTGAGTAACTTCTGCCGCTCGCAAACGGTGGCCGGGTCCGCGCACATCTCCGCGCCGAGGACAGCGACCTGCCAGTCGTCACGGTTGGCCGAGGCGGTGACCGCTTCGAGCTGCGCGGGCCGAAGAACCTCCCATAGCGAACGTACCTTGCTCGCCAATGTTCCTTGATTCATCATCGGTAGCACGCTCTGCGTGTTCATGGTCCAATCCCCTCCACGGATTGCTCGCTTGGTTCGATTCTCCGCGAGCCGAACAAGAAGTCACTGTTCCTGATGCTCGGCATGTTGATAGGCGACGAGTACAAGAACGGTCCTTTGGCGTCCGAAGGTTCGGTCGTCCGCAGTTTCGCCAGCCTCTGTTTCTGGCTCGCAGTGAGCGACTTGCCGACCTTTGCGAAAGCCGTGGCATATAGATAGGACATCTCGCCGTCCAATTCGCCGTACATTCTGGACAACGCCAGCACCTTGGCCTTGTCGGCCGATTCGCCCTTCTGGAACTTCCTCAGTTCCACGGCGATGGCCTGACGCGTCTTGACGATCTCCGTCAGGTCTTCTCGCTGTTGGTCAACAAGATCGGTAACGAGTTTCCGCTGCTCTGCCGACAGCACGTCGAGGAGGGCCTCACCGCTGTCGCTCGTGAGCGATGTGCTGATCGAGTAGTTCTGCTTGCCCATGGCTGGGGCGGTTTTCATGCCGAAGCCGCCAAAATACATTGCATGCCGCTCAGGACAGAAATAGACATCGGCCTCCACGGAACCGGCATACCAGGCGAATATCTCGCTGGCGTAGGTCATCACCGCGACGTGGATCGTGTGAGGCAGGCTCCGGCGGTCAAGCGGCTCTGGCACATCGGGCCAGGTTCGGCTGTCGCCGAACTTGAGCTTGGCCAAGGCGGCTTTCTGCCGGGCGTTCAGACCGTGGAGTATGCTGCCCATCACCTTCGCCCGCTGCCAGGCCAGCAGGCCGTCAAGCTCGTAGAGATCCGCCGAGTACTTGACTACGGCCGTCTTGCTTAATCCCGTACTTCGAGCAGGCAAATCGCCTTGCAAGTTTCGACGAAATGCTTTGATCAGAGGAAAGCGAGCCGCCGCGAATCGTGTAATGTCGTTCTCTTGTGCCTTCGCCAGGACCACCAGTTGCGCCTTTTGGCGATCGTCGAGGATGGTTAGCATGTTGTAGGCGATCCGGGTGAGGAACGAAGTGTTGTGTCCGCCTTCCCGGGCGTCGATATCCCGCATGTACTGGAAGCCGAAATAGTCGGAGACTTTTCCCGGCGGCAGGAACGTGTCGGCAGCAAAGTCGCCCGTCAGGAAGGCCAGTCCGTCGAAGGCGATCGTGCGGAGTTGCGCCTCATCGGAGGTTGCCTGTTCCAGCGTGTACTGACTTCCTGGATCGCGCGGCGGCTGTTTTTCTCCCCGTTTCGCTCTGGCAGGCCGCTGCTGGGCTCTGTCATCCGCAGGAGGTGGAGGCGGCCGGTCGTCTGCTGCTTCATCGGACCGATTCCGGTTACCCTCTTGCGATATTTCCGGCGGCGCTCGATCCACCGTGATAAACTTGCCAGAGGCTTCATGCTTGATCGTCGCACCATGAATTTCCGCTTCCCCCGGCTGGAGCCAGCCGTTGATCGTGACGCGGTCTTTCAAAGATACAAGCTGTTTTACCTTACTGGCAGCGCTGGGCGGAAACCTCACCTCCGTACTGTCCTCAAACCGCAAGCCATCCGTGTCGCCCTCGGGGTTCTTCGTGAATTCCTTGACAATCCCGCTCTTGGATGCCTTCTGGGCCACTTGCCCGTCGGAACGGTCGGCACGTCCGGGACGATTTGCCGGCGGGGGACGATCGACAGGGCCCTTGTCGTCTTTGCCGGGCTGCTGAGCCAGTGCAACGCACGCGGCCAGAGTACCGATCACCGTGGTTACAAGAGTTATGCGCTTCATCGAATTCACCTTTGCAGATAACCTAAGAGGGGGCGGCGTTCATTTTCTACCCCTGGTTATATCCGCCTGTTGCAGGAAGAGTTGTTTACCAAGTGCCGCAGCGATTCTGTAATATTTGCCGCAAGGCCATGGCAAGCCCTCCAAGCCCCAGCATTGGGCAGAGAAGAACGAGACTCGATGGCTCGGGAACCTGAGCAATCGTCGGGGGATTGAAGCTGTCGAGGTTGGCGACGAGTGTGCGGGAGCCAGGAACAGGTTGCCCGCTGGCGGTTAACAGTTCCAGTACGCTGCTGTCGAAGCCCAATGTCAGGTCACCTGCCCCAGGCATGGTACAAATGGTTGCCGTAGCTAGGAGGGTATCGGCACCCGTGTCCGAAACAAACTCAGCGCCTTCCAGGAAGTCGGACAGGGACAGACGAGCCATATTGGATACCAGGTCAGTGCCTGCTGTTGCCACGAACCCAAACGGCGACACCCCCTGGCCTGAGTCGAAGACGTATCCGTTCCCGCCGTCTAGCGGCCGATGAGTGCCAGGCGATCCATCAAAACAGAAGTCGGTGCCGGCTGTTCCCTTGTTGGAACTCAATGTAAGCCCGACGTTGTAGGCGTTCAGGCCCGCCGCACCGGACAGTTCTACACCAAAAGTCAGCGTGCCGCCGGGCGTGTAAGTGGCAGGCAGCCCAATCACGGAAAGCCTGGTGGGAACATCGGCGACGGCGGCCGCGTGAAGAACGAAGATCATACCGATGGAACCAAGATATCGCCACATGGTAGTGCCTCTCGAAATTACATCCTCTGGAGCATCGTCATCACCGCATCCACCGATCGCTCGTTCAGGCTCCGTCTCTTGTTTGCCTCCGGGTTATCCCAGATCCAGAACGGCACAACCTTGGTCTTTTCCACAAGAGGTAATGAGATGCTGGATTTCAGCACGGCGTCGTGGGCCTGCGTGCTGCACCGCGGAGCAGGCAGGGGTGCCGGGCTGTGGATCGCACACGAGACGGGCGGCTGGAAATACGCTTTTGGCATTGGCAATTGGACCAGTGTCGCGGATGAGTGTAGTCGATCGGCCTTGGCAGCAGTTCTTGCAATGGTGCCGGCCAGGGCTTTCGTGTCGTCCATTGGGAGTGCGGCCGCAATAAATTTAGTCTGGCTACTCGCCACTGTCGCCGAGACGACTTGTGCAGACGAAGCACCTGTGACAGCCAGGGTGCTTCCGATGCTCGCGGTTGGATCGAAAACTAAGGTCGCGCCGGAGCCAATCGTGAGGCTCGTGCCATCAGGCAAGGCGTTGGCGGCCGTCACGATGAGTGTTCCCTCGTTGACAACCGTTCCGCCGCTGTAGGTGTTTGCCCCCGACAGAACCAAGGTATCGGGCCCCGTCTTGATGATACCGAAGCTGCCGCCGTTTTGATCGATACCACCCGCAATCGTCACGTTCCCCGCTGACGTGTCGATCGTTCGATTGCCGCCGATCAAGGTCAGCGGCAGGTTGATGGCCTGCGTGTTCGGTCCCTGGTTCGTGACATCGCCATTCAATTCGACAGCATTGCCGCCGAGGACGATTGCCCCCGCGCCGGCACCGAACGTAATGCCGCTTACCGGGCTGCCGGCGGGAAGTCCGTTTGCGATGGTCTGTTGCGTCACCCCGCCGAACGACCATTCCGGAAGGCTGGCCGGTACCGCCGGCGCGACCTGGCTCCCCAGGCCTGACGGCGGAGTAATCGAGTTGCCAAGATTGTTGTAGACGAGGATCCGATCGCTGGTTGTCACCGTGCCGCTCCGATTGAGATCGGCGTTCGGGTTCCAGTTCGATGCTCCGGTGAGACTGCCCAACGCGGCATTCACGACGAGCATGTCGTTGTTGTTGACGGTTCCGTCGCCGTTGGCGTCGCCTTGCAAGACGAAGAAAGTCATTACGTAATCCCCGCCCGGCTGGCCATCTCCATCGCCGTCCAAAGGAAGCCCGTAGGCATCGGTGATCGCACTGCTCGACAGCCGCAACTGGTAGAAGCCATCCGGCAAGGAACTTGTTCCACCGGCGAAACTCTCCAGCGACCAGGTCAAGACCGAGTTGCCGCTGCCGGGCACGGTGGTCCACTGGAATTGACTCGACGTCAGTGCGACCGAGTGATTGAGAGTGCCGGCCGTTCCGAAGTCGGTCAAGGTCATCGGAACCGGCATACTCGAACTGACCGGCTTGCTGAACTGGAACGTCAATTGATCAACGTACGACCGTTCGGTCAGCCCGTTTGCGACCAGCATTGCCGCCACAGTCGGATCGCTTGTGACGGTGAGCGTGCCTGTGGCATAGCTGATACTGTAATCAGGATCGACCGCGCCGCTGGCGGTGATGGTGTAAGTGCCGACGGAGCTGTTCGAGGTGGCCGTCGTGGAGAGCGTCGGCAGCGTCGTGAGGCTGGCCGACGTATCACCGTTGACCAAGCCGGAATAGCTTGCCGTCAGGACCGGCACGGCGGCGCCGTAAACCTTGCTCTTACTGTCTGCCGTGATTGTCAAAGGCGCGGCGGTGACGGACAGGACGCCGGTGACGCTGTTGGCCGCGTAGACCGAGTCGCCCAGGAAGGCGGCGGCCAGGGCCGTGGCGTAGCTGCCGACATGGATACCGGCCAGACTCGCGCCACTGAGCGTCGCGATTCCGCTGGAGTTCGTCGTCGCCGTGCCGACCAGCGTGCCGTTGAGCGTGAAACGAATTGTCTCATTGGCGACCGGCGAGCCGCCTTCCGTCAGCGTCGCCGCAATGGACGTCGTGCCGCCGTAAGTGCCGGTCGCCGTGCCGCTGAAGGCAACCGCGGTGGTAATGGTACCATTGGACGTGCCGAGCGTGGGTGAGGCCATCGGGCCCCAGAGACTGCCGTTAGCGGCACGGCCATACGAAACGTTCGCCGTCTGAGCCCCGTAAGTGATCGTGTCGATTGGCGTGACGCCATTGATGTCGATCAGCGCGATAGTTCCTCCCCCAGGACTCAGCGTGAAACTCGTGTGGCGGCCGCTGGCGGTCGTGGCCGAGGTCTGACCGTCGGCGTAGAACAAGAGATAGCCGCCGGCCGCAATCGACGTGCCCGTGGGGATCTGCCATTTCGAGAGCGTGCTCAGATCGTTGGTCAAATACATGCCGCCGAGGTCCACAGCCGAACTGCCCGTGTTGCGGAGTTCGATCACGTCGCGATACTGCTCGATCGTGCCGCTGGGCGTTAAGGTGCGGCCGGCGAACGCGGCATAACTCAGCGGATAGCGTTCGCAGCGGAAGAAGGCGGTCAGATAGCCACCCGCCTTTTGCGGGTCAGCCGGCAGTGTATCACCCTGATACAGGGCCGTACTATTACTGATCGGATCCTGATAATCCCAGACGATCTGGCCCGCGGCGTTCACCTCCCATGCCTCGCCTTTCTGGCCGTAGCAGATCATGGTGTCGCCATTGGGCAGCCGCTCCGCGCCGCCGACGTCGGTATTGTAGAAACTTGTCGGCGGTGTGGCCTTCCAGTTCCACGTCTCGGTGGCGGGCCCATAGGCCTGACTGGTCGTCAGGGCGTAGTTCCCGTTGGCGTCGACGGGGGGCGTGAACTCGTCGACGCTGGAATAGTTGCCTCCCGGCCGATTCTCGCCGTTGCTGAAGACCAGGATGTCTCCGGCACCCGGATAGCCTGCGGGAATCCAGGTCGCGTTGTGCTGCTGGAACAGCATCTCGTTGGCCGCGGTTCCCGCACCGTATTCTTGCGGGTTGCCCCAGCGGTAGAGCAGATCACCGCCCTTGTTGTGCGCTCCGCCGGTGTGGCTGGCGGCCTGCGCCGTAGTCGTGCTGTGGTCGATGATCCACACCTCGCTTTGATTGCGGGAACTGATGATAATCTGGTCGAGCGTGGCGTTGTAGTCGATGCCGTTGGCGTGGTTCCAGAACTGAATGATCTGGGTTCCGCCGCCGCAGTTCCCGTTAGCGTCGATCAACTCGGGATGGGCCGCCACGACGCCGTAGTTCGACTTCGACGAGTCGTAACTCTGGACCAGGTGGTCCCAGACGTGCCATTGCCAGATGATCGTGCCCGTGTTGCCGGTCGTGTAGTTCGGCTTGACTTCCACGAGCGAATCGACCTGGAGGCCGCCGGTAGTGATCGTACTCTGCAAGAGCGACGGATTGAAACCGGCCGCGATGCAATCCGCATAGGTCTTGACCTCGACGACCAGCATGAGGACGTCGCCGTTGGGCAGGACTCTGAAGTCGTGGTGGCACATGTAGGTGGTCGTGGCGTAGGAGTACGACCAGACCAGGTTGCCGTCCCAGTCGCGTTCTTCGATGATGCCGCCCTCGCCGCCTCCCGTATTCATCGGCGGATTGGGAACCGAGCCCATCCGAATGAGATGCCCGTTGGGCAGCAGGTAGGAAGCTCGGCCGGGAGTGTACTCGCTGGTCCACGAGTGGACGACCTGGCCGGTGTTGTCGATCAGATAGGTCGTCTTGCCCATCATTGGGTCGATAATGGTATAGCCCGGATAAGCGTTCGCCGTATTGCTGAAGACTCCGACGGTCTGGGTGGAATAGTCTGTGGTGGCGGTGAAGGCGGTCGGGTTGGCCAACAGTTCGTTGATCTGGACCGTCGGCGCGGCGCGGCTGACGGTGTAGGAGTAATAGGCGGAGGACGAGGCCGGGTCGGTGCTCGAAAGGCCGGTGTTGTCGGTGGCGATGATGTGATAGCAGACGACAGCGGCCGACGCCTGGGCGGGAATCTGGGCCCCGTAGACGCCGTCACCCGCTGTGCCGTCGCTGTGCAGTCCGTCATCGTACATCGTCGCAAGGGTCGTCGTGCCGAAGGTGGCCGTAACGGTGATGTCGTCCAGATAGACGCTGTCCGTACTGCCGTTGCCCTCGAACTGGAACCGCATCTTCATGCTGCTGACCAGTTGAGCACTCGTCAGCGTGTAACTATAGCCCGACCAGCCGTGCTTGCTGTTGGTCTCGCTCAGGCAGGTGGCCCAACTGGTGCCGCCATCGGCCGAGATCTGGAAAGTCCAACTCTCGGAGGTGGAGACGCTGGGCGTCTGGAGATAGAACTGGACCGTCGCCGCGGTGCCGGCCACGTTGATGCCGTTGGTCGTCGTGATCATCGTGTCGGCCAGCGTGGTGTCGCCTCCCTTGAATTGCAGGCCGCAGGCGTTGCCGCTGCCGTAGTTAGCCTGCGTTGTCTGGGCAACATACTGGCCGCTGGGCACGGTGACCGTCCAGGCGTTATTGGCCCCGGTGCCGGTCCAGGAGGTCGTTCCGCTGGTGGGTGTTGCGGCCATCGTCTCGGTGAATGCATTGGTCGGCAGGCCCGTGCCGCCGATCGTGTAGCTCAGCTTGACGCTCGACACAGTGCCGTCGTCCAAGACCTTCGTGGTGACCCAAGGGGCGTCCGTGGATGTGGGGCTGGTGATCGATCGCGAGCTATTGGAGATCCGCGGCGAGCCGTCGACCGTGACGCCTTGCTCCGTCATCCCGATCGAATAGAGGGCATGTTGCGTGGTGATGAAGAGCGTTCGCTTATCCGCGTTGCCGAAGCAAAGGTTTGTTGGCCGCTCGGGCGTGGCGATGGCACCGATCTGAGTGCCGGATGAATTGTAAATTACGACTTCGTTGGTTGGCGTGGCGACACACATGTAGACGTTGCCCGCCGCATCGATTTCCATGCCGTCGGAGCCGATCGGTGCGAAGAGCGTTTTGCCGCTCAAGGTGCCGTCGCTATTGACAGTGTACTTAAAGGTCGCGCCGGCACTCCAATCGCTGACGTACAGCGTCTTGCCGTCGGCAGTGCCGATCAGGCCATTGGGCTGGGTGAGGTCGCCGATGACCCGGGTTACGGTGCTGCGGTCAAGGCCAATGTAATAGACACCCTGGACATCCTGGAACTGGGTGCCGAAGAAGACTGGATCGGTGAAATAGATGCCGCCCAGGGAATCGATCCATAGGTCGTTCGGCTCGTTGAACCGCTTGCCGTTGTACTGCGATGCCAGGACGGTGACCTCGCCTTGGGGACTGATGGAGACGATCTGACCGTTGGTCCCCTGGCAGGCAATCAGGTTGCCGCGCTGATCGAAGAGGAGGCCGTTGGCGCCGCCGGAGTTCGACTGAAAGACGGACAACTGCCCGGCCGTGGGCCACTTGTTGATCGTGTTGGCCTGGATGTCGGAGAAATAGACGTTGCCGCTTGCATCCGAAGCAGGGCCTTCGCCGAAGCCGAGCCCGGTGGCCAGGGTCGTCAGCGAGGCTCCCGGCTGTACGAGAGTCGATCCTGCGAACACGATGCGGAAGCCGACCGAGGCGTAGGTATTGTTGAGCGGCTGGCGGAAGAAAACCGGGTCGCGGTTACTGATGCGGGTCTTGGTCACGTCCTGGGCCCAACTGCCGCCGCTCACGTTCCGGTACGCCTTGCCATCCGCCATCAGATCGCCGCTGGTCGGGCCCGTGGGATTGGTTGTGGGACTGGTCGAGTAATACGAAGCGGCATACCAATCGTTCGTCCACTGCCAGACGTCGCCGCCCATGTCGTACAGGCCGTAGCCGTTTATGGCGTTGGAGGTCTGGTAACTGGTCATGCTGCCGGGCCAGTTGTAGTCGGTCTTGAGGTGCAGCGTTCCGTCGTAGAATCCCACCGGGGTGGTCCAGGGATAAATGGCGCCGGTCAGGTTGATCTGCGTGGAACCCGCCCAGGGGCTGCCGGAGCCCAGCGTGTTGGCATACGTGCCGTCGGTGTTCGGATCATTGCCCCAGGTGTATTCGTAGTACGGATTCGTATTGCCGCCGTTGGCCGCGTACTCCCACTCGGCCTCGGTCGGCAGGCGATACCCGGTCTTCGTGTAGTCGATCGCCCAGGTTGTCAGGTTGTAGACCGAAGAATAGCCCTCAGTCGCACTGAGCCAGTTGCAGTAGGCAGCCGCGCCTTCCCAGTAGACGCCGACCATGGGCATGTTCTGATAGCCCGAGATGACCGAGAACTTACTGCCGTTCCAGGAGATGCCGCTGTAGGGCGTCGTCAGCGGCGGGTTGCTCGTGGCATACAGGGCCAATTGCCCCTGCCGGGTTTCGCAATAGAGCGTGGTGGTTCCCGCCCCGTAGACCAGGCCGCTGGTGACTTGGATCAGTCCCTGCGACATGGCCGAGTTCAAGTAGTCGCAGTACTGTTGGTCCGTGATGTCGAACTTGCCCATGGCGAAGGCGCTGAGCGAGACCGTGTGCAGCGGCAGTTCGTCGGTCGTATGGTCCGGATCGACGAAACTGAAGTGATCGCCCATAACGAAGGAGCCGGCGGGCACGGCGTTTACCTGCGGAATGCTCTGGGCGGTCAAGCCCACGGTGTAAGAATACAGGTAGCTCGGCTCGATCGCCGGATCGACGGTCGTATTACTGTTGCTGTCCGTGGCGCTGAGGCAGTACTTGACTGTCGTTCCTGCGGCGAAGGCCGGGATCTGAGCCCCGTAGACGTGATCGCCCCCGGTGCCGTCCTGGTGTGAGCCGTCGTCGTACATCGGCACGGTGACCGCCCCGGAGCCAGCGTTGTAAATGAGATTGACCGCGTTGAGTGTGGCGGCGGCGGTCACCGTCGAGGTGATCCACACGGCTGATGTCGAGGTGACCGTGGCCGGCGTTTGGCTGGTTCCGGAGAAAGTCGGCAGCGTGCTCGCGACCGTCACGCTGCCGCTACCGACCATCGAGCCACTGGTCGCCGTGACCGAGCCGCTGGCCGATCCGGCGGGCGCCGTGAACAGACCACTGGCACTGATCGTTCCGCCGGAGACCGTCGTTGCCCAGGTGAACGTCGGCTGCGTGGTGAAGGCGGTACCGAACTGGTCCTTGGCCATCGCGGTAAACTGCTGCGTGCCGTTGCCATTCAAAATGGCCGACGCGGGGCTCACGGTGACCGAGGTCAGCGTCTGACTCACCGTCACGGTGACGGAACTGGTGGCGGTCAGCCCGCCGGGATCGGTGATCATCGCCTGGAACGTGTAATTGCCGGCTTGTGTGAAGGTGGCCGTGGCGTTCTTGGCCGCGTTGGTACCGTTGGCGCTGAACGTGGGGGCGGTGGCCCCCGTGGGTTTGGAGGTAGCGACCCAGGTGTACGTCAGGCTCGATTCGCCCGTATCGGCATCGGCCCCCAGCACGGAAAGCGCCGTGGTAGTGGCGGTCACCGTGCTCGGTGTGGCGGCGGCGGCCGTGGCCACCGTCGGGGCGTGATTCGTGCCGGCAATATCAGTATACGAGTATGTCACCGTCGGCGCCGCGGCGGGGTCCTTGCTCGTCAGTCCCGCGTTGTCGGTCGCCGTGACGTAGTAATTCACCGTCGTCCCGGCGGCCTGCACGGGGATCTGGGCGCCGTAGACGTGATCGCCCGCCGCGCCGTCGCCATGCGCACCGTCATCGTACATGGTGGCCGATTGGGTGACCGTGCCGCTGGAGGTCACGTTGACGGTGACATCATCCAGGAAGATTCGGCCCGTATCCCCGGAGCCGCCGCCGCTGAACTGGAAGCGGAGCTTGAGCCCGTTGACCAGTTCGGCGCTGGTTTTGGTGCGCAAGCGTAAAACCAGCCAAACAATGAAGCTTCCGCAAAATAATCCGGCGACAAAAGCTATAAGCAATGGCAACAGTTCTGAATTGGACATGAGGCAACCTTTTCTGATGAAAAATCAGGTTACTCTAAATGGTTGGTGTATTTCAATGTTTTGCAAATAATGTTATAAAACAGCTGACGAAGGATCAGGAGAGTCACGATATGAGAGCACCATTCAAGAAAAATCTTGCCGAAATTCCGGTTGAAGAGGCCCACGGCGGCAGTGGTAGCCGTCAAGTTTTATTAAATAAAAACGATGCTGTTTCTTCGCAACTCGAAGCGATGACCAAGGTATTCCTGCCCTCTGGCCGCGCCTATGAATGGCCTGGTCACGACAAAATTGATGAATTCTGGCTGGTGCTTAAGGGTATGGGCATCATCGAATATAAATCAGGTGAAAGGTTCGAATATAAACCCAATGACCTGATTTATAACCCAGCTAACATTGATCACCGCATTGAAAATACCGGAACGGAAACAAGCGAGTTTTATTTCGTGCGTTTGAACGCTTAAGGATTTTCCTCGCCCCTTGAGGGAGAGGAAGCAAAAACTTGGACTTGCGTCAGCAAGTTCTTAGTTTTTGCAGGTGAGGGGTTAAACTGGGTGCTGGGGTGCATTTTCTTTACCCCTCACCAAGACCTCGTAAGTCTCGTTACACTCGACAACTCGGTCTATCCTCTCCCGCAACGGGGAGAGGGGGAAATGTGTTCCTTAATCTTCCTTAATCCGCCAACCAACACTCCATGGCCGTGCACCATAGGTATCGCGCTCGGTGCGGATACGCAGAACGTTATTCTCGATATAAAGCGCATAAGCACCATGCTTGCGCAGCGAGGCGTGCGTAATCAGCGGTGCTGTATTGTCGGGACAACGATAATTGCTGAGAGGACTGATCAGCAAAGCATGTCCAGCTTTGCATTCTTCCAACATAGCAGCGGGATCTTTGATCCATGCGATTGATAGCGTTCCTGCATGTTTGATGC